>Ga0206683_10000198_pt1 | contig 45532 bp, 33 predicted proteins | sample M280m12015metaG_FD_155483 | JGI IMG/M metagenome (GOLD analysis project Ga0206683, IMG submission 155483) | Ammonia-oxidizing marine archaeal communities from Monterey Bay, California, United States - M2 80m 12015 | ecosystem: Environmental > Aquatic > Marine > Intertidal zone | place: USA...
CACCATGGAAGAGCAATATATTCAATGGCGCAGAATTCTGCAACAATTGTTCAAGCTGGAAGAAGAAGTTCCTGATTAGATTCAAGCCTTTTTGAAAGTTTGATGTCCATACATCATATTGAGATTTTAAGTAACAAGGCAAAACTGGATAATCCGTGCGCAAGAACAATAAAAACCAAAGCAGGCGACAGTTTTTAAAAAAGGCAAGCGCTTTTGCAGCGTTATCGGCTGCGGCTGGCGCAGTGTCTCCATTTCCTTTGTGGGCACAATCTTCAAGTCTACGTATTCGCGAAGTTAAGGCCTATCCAATATACATAAATCAGCGATCCGATGGATTGCTTGATGCCCCTAGCTTCGATGGCGATGATGATCCCCGTCGATGGCGCTTCGGCGGTCCATTTGAACAGCTTCCCTCAGCAATCATCACCATCATTAAAACCAATGAAGGCATTACCGGTTTCGGAATGGGAGCTGGGGGCAGTGCTTCAGTGGAGATAATCGAAGGTCATCTCCAATATTTGTTACTAAATACAAACCCGCTCAATGTTGAACAACTCTGGGACCAGATGTATACCTCCAGTATTTTCTACGGGCGAAGTGGCATCTTTGCCATGGCTCTTAGTTCTGTCGACAATGCTCTTTGGGATATTGCTGGTAAGCATGCGGGCTTGCCCGTACACCAATTGCTTGGCGGGGCCAATCGCGATCGAATTGAAATCTATCAAACTAATGGCGATTTTGTTGAGGCGCGATCGCGAGGAGTTAAAAACTTCAAACGGACTACTTATGGCGGTCCGCGAACACCATCTGTTGTACTTGATGATTTTGTGGATTCTGTGCTTGAAGCAAGGGATGTACTCGGGCCTGATGTAAGAATAATGACTGATTGCGTATCTCGCGATGGGACCGTCGAATGGGCAATTCCTTTTTGTGAAAGGTTGCGCGAAGCAAAGTTGTACTTCATGGAAGAGCTATTATCTCCAGATGACGTATTCGGTTATGCTGAACTAGTAAACCGCATCGGTGGTAAAGGAGAAGGCTGGACACGTATAGCCTGTGGTGAGCACGAATACACCGAACATGGATTTAAAGTGCTAGTGGGAATTGGTTCAGCAGAAATTTTACAGCCCGATATTACTTGGTGTGGAGGCACTACCGCTGGTCGCCGTATTTCCGCCTTGGTAGAAGCGGCTGGCTTGGAAATAATTCCCCACCGCGGCGCTAGCTCTTGGGGCTTTCCTATTGCTTTAACCTCCCCGAGTTGTACTATGGCTGAAAGCTTTCCCGAAGGATCGGCCATACTTGATGCCATGTCCTGCCGGGTAGAAAACGGCTATGTCTTTGCCCCGAGCGAACCAGGCTTTGGTCATTCGCTTAGTGAAGAAATGGTTTTAGATTTCCAGTTAACTCTTAGACAATAAACTTAAAACAGAGAGGAAGTGCTATGTCGGAAGAACAAGTTGTAGCAAGAAACTCGAAAGTTAAGGTACTAGTAGGTGGCTCACTTGCTGCCCTGCTTGCTATTGGCATTGTTGGATTTATCATTTATTCCGCGACTTGTCCTTGTGTGAGAACACCGGGAGGCTTCCTCTTCGGTGAGAGTAATAATGAACCCGTTTCTGATTGGTCATTCGCAAACCAGGTGCCGCTGTGCCAGCTGCAGATTTATGCTGGGATCCGGCCGCACTCGATTAACTTAAATTGTATGTCAACGCCTGAAGGCGAAATGTATTTAAGCTGTTCTGTTTGTGATACAAAATACTGGGCTAGCAAAGTAGGTTCAGATGAGGTCGGGGTAATGCGTTTAAGTGGTGTTACCTATCCAGTATATGTAAATCGCATAACCGATCCTGCCAGTATGGATAGGGCTTGGCGTGCGCGAGTCGCGAAACTACAAATATATCAAGCACTGGATAACCCAGCGCCGGATCCCGACGCAGAACGTCCAGACCGGTGGTGGACGTTCCAAATTACTTCTCGCAGCTAAAGAGGCACATTATGAAAGCAATGTTGTTTTATCCAAGCCTAATCATTATGTTTGGTTTTCTTAGTTTCTCTACTCAAGCTCAAGAACGCAGTTGGATCGATCTGGCCGTCCACAATTTTGGCGCGCCTATTAACACCATGTGGGCAGAAGGAGAATTATCTTTTGCTGATGACGGCACCATGGTTTATTGCAGTGCTCGTCAAGACATGGCAGTAGCACCCGGTGACCCAAAAGATCTCTATTTAGCAAGCTTTAACGAGGAAACAGGAAGCTGGGATACCCCAATTAACATGGGAATCCCTATCAATGCGGCGCCTGCGACAGATGTCCACCCCCTGCGCGCTGGGGATGATCGCGAACCATGGATTACGGCAGACGGCAATACCATCTATTTTAGGTCGGATCGATTGGCCTCAGATGGCAATGCAATTGACCTCTTTGTTACCAACAGAGTAAACGGCGCATGGACGGAACCTGAATTACTCCCCTATCCCATTAGTACTGACGAAGGTAACGAGCACTGTCCAGCGATTCTCCAGGATGGCGTGACACTATGTTTCGCTTCGATGCGAGCTGGAGGCTATGGTGGCTCTGACATTTATTGCAGCCAAAAAGATGAGGGTGGTAACTGGACGGACCCTATAAATCAGGGCCCCAACATAAACACGGCTGCAGAAGAGTTTCACTTCACCCAGGACACCGATGGAATGGTGTATTTCACTTCAACGCGTCCAGGTGGTTTTGGAGGGAGAGACATTTATGGAGCGATGCAAATGGGACCGAACAGCTGGGATACTTCCTTTAACCTAGGGCCAACAGTAAATACATCAGCCGAAGATATGTGCCCTGCACTGCCGCCTGGTGCTGATTCCTTTTCTTGGTTCTCTTCACGTTCCGACAACAATTTGGGAAGTTTTGATATTTACTGGACCAAGAAAGCTAATATAGAAAATCAGTAATTCATATAAAAAAGGCGATGAATTCTCACCGCCTTTTTCTCCTCGCCTTCTTTGAACGACTGTAACTAACCAAGATTGTTTTCAAACAAATTCAATAAACGACTCCAAGCTCTCTCCGCTTGGGCTTGATGGTAGACCTGTGAATCAATGGCACACCAACCATGCATCGCGTCGTCGTACACTTCGATTTCTGCGTTAATGCTCGATGCAGCATAAGCTTCGCGAAGCGTTTCTTTTGCTTCCGGATTATTATCATCGTCATTCTGGGCAACACAATGCAGCATTGATGCTCGAGTATCTGGAATGAGCAAATGCGGGCTGTCCGGATTCCCTGTCGCCAATCCACCACCGTGAAAGGTTGCACCTGCGGCCAATCTATCGGGAACTGCAGCCACGGTTCGCATAACCATTGGGCCGCCCATACAATAGCCTGTTGTACCTATGCCTTTGTTGGTGTCGACTTCAGGCTGATCATCTAACCAACTAACAAAAGCCCGAGCATCAGTAAAATGCGTATCCGCGTTCAGGTTGCCCGCCATTGGCAGGACAATCTCTCGAATTTCAGGTTGTCCAAAACTTGCTCCTCGACCCACAACTGGCGCACGAGAATCACGATAAAAAGGATTAACCGTTAAAACCGCATAACCAGAGCGCGCCAAACGCTTACCCATTTCGCGGAAGGCAGGTCGTAAGGCAAGAATATCAGGCCACACCAAGACTGCTGCATGGGCTCCACTTGAAGGGGTTACGAAATAACAATCCGCAACGCCATCCGGTGTTCGAATTTCCACATCACGTTCCGTCACCGATTGGGCGTTAGCCATTGGCGGGAACATCATCGCCAGACCAGCACCTGTTGCTAGTTTAGTGAAATCCCGGCGAGTCATTTCGGGGTGGCGGCTTAAATACTCGTCTACATCTTTTTGTGTATCGTTATCGCACATTGAGCTTCTCCTTCAATCTTTCTTTCGCTCTCATTCGCATTTGCTTGCTAACTTCAAGCAATAAATGCATGGGAACTGTTCTTGTGTTTGTTCTAGCGTTAGTGCTCTCGTTGGTTCTTCCCAAAGCAGCATTATGAGAATATTTGGGACAGACTTAAAACACAAGCTCTGTTTTCGGCGTTATTGAGGCCCTAATCATTTCCTTTGCCGAGCAGAATAGTGCCCACGGCCGTATTATTAGCAAATGTCTTACGTCCTCGTGGCGAACAAACAGTCTAGACGATAACAGCAGAACTAGAACAATGTTTTAGTGGGAAAGTAAAAGCAGGCCTACTGATTACAAGTTTTAATTCCAACTTTGATACCATTACCGGAGACTTGACTAACGACAAATTGAAGGCAAACTTAGGAGATTCAATAAATTCACTCCTGGGCTAACGTAAACCTAGAAAGGCGAAATTATGACTAATTCAACCAGGCGTTCTTTTTTACAAGCGGTAGCAGTCACTTCCACTGCTTTTGCTATTCCGCGAATAAGTATGGCACAACAAAGCTGGCGAGTATCTACTGTTGCAGGAACTGGAGTTGCAGGCTACGAAGATGAAGGTCGTGGCGGCATCATCGCAACTGAAACGCCTGTTAATAATCCCTATGGTGTAGTCATCGGCCCTGGTGATGATCTTTACTTCTGTGAAGTCGATACGGGAAGAACCCGCCGCTTAAATTTGGAAACCAATAGGTTAAGTACTATCGCTGGCAATGGTGAAAAAGGATTTATAGCCGAATCCCGCAGGCCTAGAGAAACATCCTTCAATGCGCCCCATGAAATTCGCTGGGATGAGCAGGGCAATCTCTATATTGTTGAACGGGACTCACATAGCGTAAGACGCATCGCTGCCCAATCCGGTTTAGTCACAACTCTGGCCGGTAATGGTGATCCGGGTGATGATGGTGATGGTAGATCAGCAGTTTTGTCGCAGCTCAATCGTCCTCATAGTATCGCTTTTGATTCTAGTGGCAACTTACTCATATGCGATATCGGTAATCACCGCCTCCGGATTGTAAGTCGCGAGACTGGAATTATTAACACCTTGTCTGGCACTGGCGAGCGCGTTCAAACACCAGATACCGGCCCTCTGGAAGGAACACCATTATTAGGACCGCGGTCTATAGATACTGACCCTGATGGCAACGCCTATTTGGTATTAAGAGAAGGCAACGCGATTTTTCAGATTGACATAGCGGGTAACCGACTGCAGCGAATTGCTGGAACTGGCGAGCAGGGATACACCGGAGACGGCGGCCCTGCAATCAACTGCACTTTTAATGGGCCTAAGGGAATCGCGTACTCACGCCAAGATCATTCCTTGTACATTGTAGACACCGAGAATCATGTAATCCGTCGCATGTCTTTGGCTACCGGACTAATAGATACCGTGCTTGGCAATGGTGAACGAGGTGATGGACCCGATGGCGACCCACTAAACTGCATGACGAACCGTCCTCATGGTGTTTGTGTTCACGACGGTCTCGTCTATGTCACCGACAGCGAAAGTCACCGTGTTCGTGCTATTTCCGGGCTTATGTAGACAAGCCTGCGGCTCATCACGTATGAGCGATAAGACTGGTCGAATAGTCGCGCGATATCGAAAAACTAAGAATTCTTAACTTTTTTACGCGCAAGAAAAAGAATGAAAAAAGCCGCTGTATAGATTAGCCCATTAGCTGCAATGGTGATAATAAAATACAGCAGACCACTGCTCCCACCAAGAATTAGTTCAGACAAATAAGTGCCTGGAGCAAGAACAGGTTTCAAACTTTCTATAAAAGATATGGCAAGACCGAGTGGTGCAATTGTTAAGAATATAATACCCACTAAAAATCCACAGAATAAGGATTTAAACCAGAGTGAGCCAGTAAACAAAGAGTCCTCCCATTCGGGGTTAGTGGTAATCAATTTCAACCATTAGTCGTAATAGTAAGGCGCCAAATTTAACGAGTTTGCCAGTTCCAAACTATGCTCCATCCAGAAAGTCGCACCGGCTTCTTGAGTCAGCACTTCTACTCTGTTCATAGAGCGCAATGTTTCTTCAGCATCAGTATTAAAAACAGGCGTTCTACGTAATTGACGACTAATTTCGAAATGGTAGAGATCTCCAGAGAGCACAAGAGGGCCAAAATTTTCTAGCTCTAATTTGAGCACCTGATGACCTGGAGTATGACCAGGAGCGGATATTATTACGACACTACCGTCTCCAAAAACATCGTGATCGCCTTGCAATAAAACTTTTCTAGAATTTACTAATTCACTGTACAGCGGTGGACGAAAAACAGGATTAGATTCTGCATCATGAAAAGCCGCCATATATTCTGTCTCTTGTATCAGCAGCGTTGCAGTACTAAATTCATTCGCCGCACCAACATGATCATAATGAAAATGAGAGTAAGCAGTATAACCAATGTCCTGTGGAGAAACACCGATGGCATCAAGCTGATCAATTATTGAATTTTCGTACCAGCTAGTGGCGTCTTCTTGCCGCGGGCCAACAATGTCGAGTGGAAGTCCCGCATCCCAAATCATTTTTCCGTCTGGATGATCTATCAGATAACACGGTACAAATAATTCCCTTACTTCTGTTTCTTCATTTGTGATACCAAAGTTGCTGACGTCGGCAAAGCTTAAGTGGCCACAATCAAACACATAAAGTTTTAGATCTGCGTTGGCATTGGATACAATTAATAGAGCGATCGCTGTAAATAGTATTTTTTTCACCGTTATTCTCCGTAGTTTCTTCAATGCTATACTACCCTTTAGTTTTAGGCTTCTGGTTTGAACTTCTCGGAAACCCGGTCTACACCCTCTGGAACTCTTTTTTCCATTATTTATTAAGCTGCCTAATCGTGCCACTTTTTTTGCATGCCCAATTTACAAATCTTTCAAGAACCATTTGAATCAGCAAGCGTAATTCTTCTTTCTAGGAGGTTGTCATAAAAAGCCTAACCTTTCAGCTAACAAGCTAGTAGGAACGTGAGTCCTTTACAAGCATTTTAGTTAGCCAAGTGCAGTTCAACTGGAATAGAACCCTCTCGACTCCCAGTCATAATCGCAAAGAATGTATCGCCCCAAGTATATTTCTCTTGCATCAAGGCATTTATTCCTAAGCTCTTCTCTTCTCTTAATTCAGCGGTGTAAGTGTAACGGCGATCATTACGCGTGACGTCAAATTCATTATTTGCCTGTAAACGGGTAAACCAATCTGATCCAGTTGCGCCGACGCGCAAGTATTGATAGCCATCGTCATCAACCACCCACAATCTTGTGGTCACTTCTTCTCCTAATTCATTAAGGGTATGCAACTCAACTACTTCTATACGTTCAGAGGCAATAGTTTGCAGTACGAGTAATAGCGCTACTAATCCCATTATTGAACCTAAGAACCATTTGAATCTCTTCATCATTGATTGCTCCTCTTTCCCGGTGCCAGCCTATTGATATTACTCTAATTAATTGAAGTCTCTAATGATAGTGAGGATTTACCGCATTAAACATCATTATTACTTTCATTAGGCCTAGCCAATCTGCTCAATACCGCGTAAGTTCCCAATTAAATATACAGAAGGTTTCTAATGAAAAAAGTTCTTAAATGGCTGAGCATTACGGCTGTCGTGGTTGGGATATTCCTATTCAGTATGCGCTTTACCGATGGCCCAATAGAGATATTCACAGGAGGTCCTTTTTCTACTGGCGAGCTAACCGAAGCGCCAAGTGATTGGAGTTATTTAACTGATCGAGATCTTATCGAGTTCCAGACTCTTGATCCAAACCGTTCTCGTACAGTCTGGCTCGCAGTTCATGAAGAACGCTTATTCGTTGTTAGCGGCTACATGAATACTGTCCAAGGCAGAATCTGGAAACAATGGCCACATTATCTGGAAAATGATGACCGCATCATTTTGCGGATTGATGGCAATCTCTACGAACAACGCCTTGAGAGAATAACCGAGGGGACAGAAATCGTTCCAGTACTGAATGAACTGGCGAGAAAATACTTTAGTGGTAACGAAGGGCTGGGTTCCTCAGAATCAGTGACCAATGGCGACACATGGATGTATGAAGTTGTATCCAGATGAAGCATTGCCAAAAAACCTTCATTCAGAAAGTCAGGCCACAAAAAGTTTTATTATCTAACTAACAATTTAGCGCTATAACTTTTCATGTCATTATTGACGATAGATTGCGCGAATTAAGACATAAGCAAAGAGAGAATAACTATGAAAGTATCAGCAAAGCATCTAATCGCCTTTCTGAGCATAAGTTTACTCGCAAGCTGTGGTGAGGCTGAGCCACCTGCTCCAGCGCTCGAACTTAGTTTTGAAGAAACCTTGCAAATCCAACTTATCGAAGCCCAGCCCGGAGATATAATCGAAGTTCCAGCCGGCACTCATAATTTTGTCCGCAGTCTTTCTCTAACTGTTCCCGGTATAACTATTCGTGGTGCGGGCATGGACGAGTCCATTCTGTCGTTTTCAAATCAGGCTCAAGGTGCTGAAGGTCTATTGGTCACCGCGGATGATTTCATTATTGAAGATCTCGCCATTGAAAACACTGTCGGCGACGCACTTAAAATAAATGAAAGCACAAACGTCACAATCAGAAGGGTACGCACAGAATGGACTAACGGGCCCGACCCAGAGAATGGGGCTTACGGGATTTATCCGGTTCAGTCGCGCAATATATTAATCGAGGGCTCTGTCGCTATTGGCGCGGCAGATGCCGGCATCTATGTTGGACAATCCAGCCAAATTATTGTGCGCAATTCACGAGCAGAATATAACGTTGCAGGTATTGAGATTGAAAACTCAACCTTTGCCGATGTTTATGACAATGTCGCAACCAACAACACAGGAGGTGTTCTAGTTTTTGATTTGCCAAACCTTGAAGTGCAAGGTGGCCAAGCTACTCGAGTTTTTAATAATCAAATCTATCTGAATAATACAGAGAATTTTGCACCGGAGGGTGCAATTGTCCGCAATGTTCCACCAGGAACCGGTTTATTAGTTTTAGCTAACGACAACATCGAAGTATTTGAAAATGAGTTTTGGGACAACAACAATGTAAACATTATGGTTTACAGTTTTACGTTGGGTGGCCGCACCATCGACGACCCTAACTACGATCCTTTCCCTGAACAGATTTACATACACGACAATGAATATCGCGGTGGTGGCACTGCACCCAGACATCGAAACCTGATGGCTTGGCATGAGGTCGCGCAAGTAAATACCCCCAATATTGTTTGGGATGGCTTAGTAAAAGACAGTGGGGAAACTTCTAGTATTATCTGTCTTGGCCCAAATACCGGTGCCAGTTTTCTCAACCTAAAAGGTGGCGAAAGCCCGGAAGATGTTAGCTACGATCCAGAACCTCACAGCTGTACTATACCTCGCCTACAGAAAGTAGAATTCGATTTCCCGGGTGACGACTAGACACGGCAGTTACTTCAAAGTTGTAACGTAAACGGCTAGAAAATCTCGTTTAGGGTTCCGATCAAGCCTAAATCCTGATAATCCCACCGCTAATGTCAGGTCTAACTTAGTGTGTTTGCCGCATATCGAAGAAGTTAAAGCCAAACATATGAGCGGCTAAGTACAACTAGTCAAATACACTTTCCATACGGTTTGCAATATCCATGTACACAGCTTTAAAACCTGGCAGTAGATATCCAGAATCAATCAATAGGTCTGTTGCTTCTTCATATTTTTTTAAGTAGTCATCGAATGAGCGGTAGAGCCCTTCGATAGAACTGCGCTGATCTCTGTTCGCTAACGCAGTCACTGCATCTCGCGCATAAGGAATATAACCGCCTGACAATCTTGCCAGTGATTTTTCCGCCCCAGTTTCAATAGCACGCAAGTTCCATGAAGTAAATGTGGCAAGTGGCACTTCTGCAGTGGGCGGCAAAATTGTACTATGACTTAAGTCATTATTATCAGAATCTACTGCAGGTATTAGAGAGTTGTAGTAGTGATCCGATGAAATTGGATGCTCATCGATTATGCGCTCTTCTTCCCAGCGACTGCCGTAATTATTATGAGTCGGTTGATAGATAGCAGTTGGGTGGATGACAGAGTTTAATCGATTCCAGGCAGCACTATTTATTCTGCCATCCACATGGGAGGTGACTAGTGAACTATCTTCGATGCGAGGGTAACGAGACGCTGGAGGCTCAATATCCTCTGATACCCAGGCATACATGCTAACTATTAAGGACATCCCAATCGGATTCCACATGGTGGGATTTCGTGGTAGTTGACTAATTGAGGCCGCACTCGGAATACCATTGCCGGATCCATGCTGTGAACCACCGATGGTGTAAAAGCGCACTTCTTCAGGAAGTGGCGCGTCAGCAGTTCCTTCCGGGTTAGTGTGTGGTAGCGACCCGGCTCGTCCCCAGTACTCATTAGATGTTTGGATATGCATAACCTTCGGCACTGTATTTGTTTCTCTCGCTTTCTTTAACACGCCATCAGTATTGCCAGTAAAAGGGTCGGTGCTATTTCCATAGGTAAAAGGAAATAAATCATTGGGATAAAGGTAGTTTGAATGCTGTCCATTAGTTCGAGTGGGCATAGCGAAGCGGTTATTAAACATTCCATAACCACCGCCGGCGATAAACGGAACTACACCATCGAATACCTGACGCTGTTCTAAGTCAGCATTAAAGCCGTCGTACATGAACTGGCGCAACAAGCGGCCACTCTGGGAAAATCCATAGGCAACGCCGTGTTCAATTGCAGGAAGACCCAGCTTCTCTAACTCTTTACTTCCTTCGCCGCCATAACGAATTAGCGATACAAGGTCTCTAATCCCTGACATACCTGCTCCTGCTAGCACGGGATTCATGGCCTCATAAATAAGTTCATAGATGTAGCCTGGCTTAAATCCACTCTCCAGATTCAATGTAATATTTTTTTGATTGCTGTTTTGAGAATCAGCTACATTAAGCGAAAATTGAGAACGCTCTATGGGCACGCGAGGATCAGTTGGATAAAGTCGCTCGCTTAAAGTAGCGTTTTCCAGACCTGCTGCGGTAGGTTCATAGGCGAGGTGCCCGCCGCCACCAATGGCGGACTCTAAGGCCGGTCGAGAGACAATTACTTCATAGCGCACGTCTCCCGTAATTATTTCTTGAGCTGAACCAACGATTGGCGCGTGCAAACGGAGACGTCCGGGCCGCTCTTCGATCTCATTAATCCAACCGGTTAACAAGTAGGTAAACCCGCGTTCAGACAGTGGGTGTAGCAAGGAATCCTCGGGGGGTGTCGATCCACGGCCACGATTATTTACCATGTACATCAGCCCGCCATTAGCAATGGAATCGGATGGCACTATAAGCTTGAAGTCCGCCGAATACTCCACCAGTCCTCGTTCATTAGTCGGCGCATACGCAATATCCGTAATAGCCGCATTGGATGGGTCCACAGGGTCCAAGGTGAAGTAGACAACCCCACGAATAGCTCTATAACTAAAATCTACAGCACTATGAGATAACGTTTCCTCGTTAACCACCTCGATACGAGTGACTTTGGCAACAGCAGCTGAGCTGAGGACAGCATAGATTGCAACAAGCAAAAGGAAATGGGGTTTTATTTTCAACATAATCTGATCCGCTCGTCTTATTCTTATATTGGGATGTGCATTTTTTAAAAGGATTTTAAATACAGCTAATTCGGCTACACGCAACTGGCCATTCGTTAAGAGTCGAGTTTTCCGCATTTCAAGCAGTTAGTCAATGGAGCTGAAAGTTAGGCTAAATAGCCTAGTTCGCGGTACCGCGCGAATCAGGTTTAGCACCTTTCGCTCGCTGAGAGAGAACGGGCATTAAAGCTGTAAGAATTGAGCCCACCACTAACAACAGAGCACCGATAATGGAAATCCACGAGAGGCGATCTGAAAAGGCATAGTCAGGATAAAAGCAGACCGTTAGCTTCAAGGAGCCGATTGTAAACAGTGGAGCCAGGGCTAAAACTGCGCTCACTTTTGAGGCATCCCAAAGGTTTAGGGCTTCCGCAAAGCAACCGTAGGCAACAAGGGTATTGATACAACAAAATAGTAATAAGGCGAGTTGGAATTTGCTAAGTGCGAAAAGACTCATCGGGGAGATAAACGGCAGCAACACCACAACAGAAAATAAGTATATAAGAAGAAGGATTTGCGGCGAGGTATATGATTGAAGTAATTGTTTTTGCAAAAGAGCATAGGCGGTCCAGGTTATAGCTGCGGCGACTACAATCAATACACCAATAGTCTGACTATTCTCCAAGCTGGTAAATTCTGTAAGTCGGTCATTAAAAAATAGTAGAAGCCCAATCACGATTAGCAGCGTTCCCATTTTTTGAATTCCCACAAATGATTCTTTATAAAAAATGACCCCACCAAAAATTAAGAGAAGTGTAGTGAGCTGGATAACAGCTTCGCTTGTTTCTCCATTCACATAATTTAGAGAATTCGAGAACAAGTAATAATTGCTGCATAGTCCTGCCGCAGCAACCAAAAGAAAAAAGCGCGTCCTGGCACTTACCGCTTTTAATTTGGGAATTTCTTGCCTAAAACTTAGCCAAGAAAGCAATACAACTCCGGCAACCAAGAAGCGAAACCAAACTATTGTTGAGGCATCCATGCCAGAGAGCAATTCCTTCAAAGCAACAGGCAGCATTCCCCACATGGCCGCTGCTATGAGGGATAAAAAAAATCCAGAGAAATGATTTTGACCAGGCTTACTCATGTAAAAATACAAAGCTTTCTAGAAAGGAACTGCATGCTAGCATACAAGGCAATAAAATTTTCGCGATTCCTCCATGTTAACCGGCTAAATCACGATAATTTAATATGCCGGGAGAAGCGAGCGCTTAAAAATTCCATTTGATCTGCAAGCACGTTGCGATTAGAGAGGTAAAGAAATTCATATTGATTCGGCACGAATGGGATAGCTAGCAATTCCATTCTCGCGTCTTCCGGCATCCTGTCTGCTTTGCGATTATTACAACGGCGACAGGAGGTTACAACATTAGTCCAAACATCATAGCCACCCTTCGATAAAGGTTTAACATGGTCCCTGGATAAATCAAGAACCGAAAACTTCACACCGCAATAAAGACAGATATTTTTGTCGCGGCGGAAAAGAAATTTATTCTCTAAAGGAGGGTCGAAGTTTTCTTGGTGCAGTTTGCCTTCACAGGCAACTATGCTGGGAAGTTTAAGTATAGATTGAATACCACTGCGATTGTAGCCACCACGAATTTCCATTACTGTGTTGCCAAGAGTCCAGATAACCTGATTTTTAACTAGCAGCGTGGCGGTTTCTTCCCGAGTAAGCCAGCTAACTGGAATACCAGCCTTATTTAATCGCAGAATTTTGGCACTCATACACAATAACCTTTTACAGCAATCATGATATAGATTCTATACACTATTTCTTTCGTTGCAAATATCAATGACTGGAACTTGCACCTCATTTTAAACTGGTTGGTTAATATTTATTTTTTTAAGAGAAGAGCTGTTCTCTAATTTTTTCGCCACGTGGAAAAACCAACCAAAAAATGCCAAACTATACTTCAAGGTTTCTAGCCTGCTCCTTTGCTTTGTACTTTTTATAACCTCCGCTGCTATACCAATACCCTCCTTGCACTATCAATAATAATGCAATGAAATAAGGAATAGTGCCCCAGTCACGGCCTCCAACTTGAAAGTAAAACACAGCGTTATAGTTGCGATCTTCAGTAGGATGTTCCGCAGTAACAACGCCTATGTAGGTGCCTCTTTCTTCAAAAGCATAGCTGGCTCGATAGTAACCGCCATCTTCGATAGTAGGTGGCTGGTAGAAAACAGTTGCGGCTTCCAGGTCGTCTAATCCTTCGATATCTTCCCAACTAGCATATTGACCGACATTATTTATATCGCGCACAATACGAAAGTCAATATACATTTCCTGAAGTAAGTTGTGCAGGTATTCCATTACAAAGACTGAGGTCGTTGCGCTTGGAATGTCTTCGCAAAATTCCTCGTTTTGACTTACTTCCGGTTGAAATACTGTAAAATGGGCCTGCATAAAATTAATAGTGATTACGCAAAGATCTTCTTCGAAAGCGACACCGCCATGAGAAAAGCTAGAATTTGAATTCAATAGCGCAAAGGTACAAGAAAAAATTATCATCAGTTTTCGTGCTGAAACTAGTTTAGATTTTAAGGAAAGAAGCATATTGTTGTAGATTGACCTCATCTGGAAATGCATGCTGAGTAATACTCACCAAGGAATAATCGTTCCATCATAATTAAAAAAACTACCTGTATTATCGCTGTTTAGATTGTCGATAACAGAAATCATACCTACAACACTCGTTTCAGTGTCGATTAGCCCGTTAGGTCCCCCCATATCGGTTCGCACCCAACCTGGGTGTAGTACTGCGACATCAAATCCTGCACCTCCCAAATCCACGGCAATGCTTTTGACAACAGCGTTTAAGGCCGCTTTGGAACTACGATAGACATAGGAACCGCCACCATTGTTATCGTCTATGGAACCCATTTTCGACGTAACGTACAACAGTTTTTTACCTTCACCCTGTTTCAAATTCTCGATAATGCGCTGGGTTAGCAACATTGGTGCTATTGTGTTTACGCGAAGTACTGGCAGCCAGTTTTCTGCATCAACATTGTTAAATACAGAATTTCTTGGCCCATAAACTCCCGCATTATTAATAAAGATATCTATAGGACTATTTACGAGTTGTGCAGGGAACGCCATTAGAGATTCATCATTGGCAACGTCAAGCTTGAGCAATTGTAGATTCTCATTGTTTGCGCTTAATTGCGCCAGCGCCTCTGCCGCTTCAATATCACGACAAGTGCCAATCACGTTTTCGCCGCGTGCTAAATATTGTTTTACAAATTCCAGGCCAATACCGCGGTTAGCACCTGTAATGAGTACCGTAGCCATAATCCCTCCTTAATTTTTTTAGATACCTCGAGCCGATCGTCAAGCCGCGGAAGGCTTAATTTGAAACGATCTCATTCTAATAGACCTGTCGAGGTTTCCAAGAGATGGTTAATCTACCCGCCTCGAACCCTGAGGTCAAAGCCTGAATAACTTGAACTTCGAAATTCAAAATTCGATTATAGCTTCTTGTAGACTAGGCTCATACTTACCTAGGGACTTATGAATAATGGGCCTCTTTGCTATACTGCTGCGCTGCTAAACGGATTGAATCTGTTCATTAATTGGCTAGGTTTACAAGAAACTTTATGAAAGCATTATCTGTTCCGCTTGCCCTTGCTATATCGTCTGGAGTGGCAGCACAAGAGCTAGAGGAAATAGTCGTTGTTGGCGTCGTTCCTGCAGGCTCAAGCATAGATACCGACAAACTCGCTTATCCTGTTCAAACTGCGACAAATGCCGACTTAAAAAATATTTCTGCTGTCAGCATTGCTGATTTTCTCAAACAGAGCTTCTCGAGCATCTCGTTAAATGAAGCGCAGAATAATCCGCTGCAACCAGACCTTCAGTATCGCGGCTTCACTGCTTCACCACTGCTAGGTTTGGCCCAAGGCCTTGCCGTATATCAAAACGGAATCCGAATTAATGAGCCTTTGGGAGATGCTGTGAATTGGGATCTCTTGCCTCAATCGGCGATTCAAGAACTATCCCTAGGTGGAGGGGCTAATCCACTATATGGACTGAATAGCCTCGGCGGCTCTATAGTTATTGATATGAAGGATGGGTTCGATTTTGAAGGCGCGAACGCTGAAATTAGTGCAGGCTCATTTGGCAGACATACAGCAAACCTGGAATTTGGTGGCAACAACGGAAAGCTGGCCTACTACACCAATATTGAATATTTTGAAGAAGATGGTTGGCGTGATCACTCTAACTCTGAAGCAATCAATTTTTACAGCAGCCTCAGCTATCGTTCAGACTACACGCAAATCAATTTAAATTACCAACACGGTGAATCAGACCTAATCGGATTTGGTTCCTCGCCCGTCGAACTTCTTGACTTCGATCGCGCGGCTATTTTCACTGGACCTGACATTACCGAGAATGACATGGATATGTTTAGTTTCGATTTTTCGCATGAAGTAAGTTCGGCAATTAGCTTCAGTGGTAATTTATTCTATCGCCAGAACGACACCGTTTCTTTTAATGGCGATGGGTCAGAATTCGGTATCTGTGAGTTTGGCGGCATAGGTTCCTTAATAGAGGGGCTAGAAGAAGACGATTTAGAAGAGCTAGGGCTTGATGACGACGATGTCTGTGAATCTCAATTTGCAAGCGCTGAGGGTTTAGAAGATTTTCTGAACACCACAGCGATGGCGATGGGGGTGAATGAATCTTTTAATATCGAAGGTTTTGAAGATGATGACCTTTCGGGAGCGGGCCTCCTTTCTGATGAAGCGATCAATAACCTAAGTAATCGCAATCAAGAAAGTACAGGCGCTGATTTTCAATGGACCTTTCTCGGAAACTTTTTTGGTTACAATGGACAGTTAGTAGTCGGTGGTGCTTATTCCAATGGAGAATCGGCATTTGATTCGGTAGTGGAACTTGCGAGCCTTAATCCTATTACCCGTTTAACTACTGGCCTGGGGACAGGTACTTTTGTTGATGATCAAGCCACGCTAATTTCAACTCAAACAGAATCCACCAGCTTCTATATTTCTAATATCTTAGACCTAACAGAAACCCTTTCTTTAACTTTATCTGCCCGCGGAAACTATACTAACGTTGATCTAAGGGATAAATCCGGTGAACGACCAGAGCTTAATGGCAGTCATCGCTTCTCACGAATTAACCCTGCCATCGGACTCACTTGGCAGATGAATCAAAATCATAATTTTTACAGTTCGTATTCCGAATCATCCCGCGCACCTACACCTATAGAGCTTGCCTGTAACGAAGGAGTTTTCGATCTAGCTGTACAATATGCCATAGAAGACGGCGAAGATCCTGATGATGTCGATTTCGAATGTCGTCTTCCTAATGCTTTTTTAGCGGACCCTCCTCTGGATGATGTAATCGCAAAAAGTTTCGAACTTGGTGGCCGGGGTTATATAAATGCTATCCGTTACAACCTTGGACTGTTTAGCACTACCAATCACAATGATATTCTTTTCCAAACTACGGGGCGATCAACTGGCTTATTTGCCAATGTGGACAAGACACGACGCCAAGGTTTTGAAGGCTCATTAAGTGGAAGAATCCAAAGAGTAACTTGGTTGCTGGCTTACAGCCATATCGCTGCAACTTTTGAAGATAGTTTTAGCGTGCTCAGCCCAAATCATGATTTTGCCGATGACGAAGGAGAAATCTTAGTCCGTCGTGGTGACAGTATTCCAGGAATTCCTCAGAATCAGTTTAAATTCTCAGCAGACTATGCAATGTTTGAAGGACTAAACATTGGTTTGGATGTCGTGAGTAATGCAGAACAGCATCTTAGAGGTGACGAGTCGAATCAACTGGATGAAATTGATGGCTATTCAGTAGTCAATTTGCGGGCTCGCTATCAGATTAGTGAAAATCTAGAAATTTTCGCTAACGTACTAAATTTGTTTGATGAAGAGTATGAGAGCTTTGGTTTGCTCGGAGAAGAACCAGGAGAAGTGGAAGTTCCGATCATCGAAGATTTTGAGATCCCAGTATTTCTTGGTGCAGGGCCGCCACGTGCAGCATTTATTGGTGTGCGTTATAGTTTTTAATCCGTAAAAAGGTAGCACAAAAAACTAGAAGGCGATTTTTTAAAGTTTATTGAACAATGAATGGATCAGAGAAAAGCTCTTGAAATTAGCTAATCAATTAGATTACCTCGGCACTGAAACCGCTTTTGCTGTTTCTGCAGCAGCGGCTGCATGGCAAGCAAAGGGAAACAAGGTTTATCCTTTCCATCTTGGTGATATTAATCTCCCAACGCCTGGAAATATTGTTGAAGCGATGAAAAAAGCCATCGTAGATGGTTACACTGGCTACTGCCCTGGGGCCGGCATACCAGAACTACGCGATGTATTGGCACACGACGTTGGTACAAAACGTGGCCTTTCTTATAACGCCGATAATGTGGCCATACAGCCGGGCGGAAAGCCCGTTATCAGCAAATTTATTGCAACAGTCATGAACCCGGGTGATGAGGTGCTTTACCCAAATCCTGGCTATCCAATTTATGAGTCGCAAATCGAGTATCAAGGAGGCATTGCGGTACCTTATGGCTACAAAGAAACTAAGACTGGCTTTAGTTTAGACATGGAAGCCATTAAACATGCCATAACACCAAAAACCCGTGCTCTAATCTATAACAACTTTCAGAACCCAAATAGCGCAGAGTCTTCTCCAGAAGAGATGGCAGAGTTAGCAGCCCTTTGTATTAAGCACGACCTTTGGGTGTTAAGCGACGAGGCCTATTTCGAAATTCAATACAGCGGCTCGCCGCAATCAATTGTTTCCTTGCCCGGAATGCAAGAGCGTTCAATTATTCTTTATACCTGTTCCAAAAGATTCGCGATGACCGGTTGGCGATTAGGCGCTGCCATAGGTCCTAAATCTGTGATCGATATCATTAGCAAATTCAATACGAATATCGAATCATGTACCACGCATTTCATTCAGCGCAGTATGCTTGAAGCAATTGAAGGTGACACTGCAGGCCCAGCTCAAATACTGGCTGAACTAAAACGTCGACGAGATGCGTCAGTTGAAGGACTAAATGCTATTGATGGCATTTCGATTCAGGCACCTAATAGCACGTTCTATTTATTCCCAAACGTAACACAGATAACTCAGCGCAAAGGCTTCCTCGATGTCAACCAGTTAATGGAGGGAGCCTTGCGAGAAACTGATGTTTCTTTTTGTACCCGAAACCACTTCGGTCGGGCAGTCGAGGGTGAAAAAGAGCACTATCTCCGGTTAGCTTATTCGGGTATTAGTGTTGAAGACATTAACGAAGGAATGGCAAAGCTTAAGATTTATTTTGAAAGCTAATACTTCAAAAACTTACTCAAAGTTCTGCCAATCAGTAATCAGTACCCGCGCCAAGGGAGCGGCAATAGATAAAGTCGGATCTATTATTATCGCTTCACCTTCAGAAATATAAGGATCAAGATCAGGAAAGATTGCGCTTATATTCCCTGAATGACTAATAAGTAAACGATTGCCAGATTCTGATTTTAATTCAAGTTCAGCCCTCAATGTCATTAGCACAGAATCTGGAATTTCACGCACTTCCTGCAGCAGAAATTCCTGAATTATCACATTATTAAAACCCGCAAGGCGCGCAGTTTGCCGCGTTCTATAGCTGGGGCTACTTTCGACAGACCCGAGTGGTATTTCTAGCCGGCGAATAGCCTCACCAAAGGCAGCTGCATCGCTGCGCCCTTTTCCATCCAGCTGTCTTTCCAGGTTCAAATTGCCAGGGCTTGCCGTTGTCGTAGTCGGCAATTCGGTTGGTGCTTGAGCATGGCGCATAAAAATCAGGTAGCCGCCGTTTTTTAGTAATGGAACGATTTTTTCTTTTGTAAGAATTTGACTTATTGCCGTATTAGAAACTAGTAATAGAAAAAGCACAGTTAAGAATTTGGAGGTTGCTAGTCGCATTACTTTTCTCTCACTAGTAATTACAGAATCTTTCGTATTTGGCCAGGCTTTCCAATCTACCAAGCGTAGATAAATAACACCCTTTTTGAGTTGGCTACCTATTTAATAGGTTATGTTTTGTTAAGTTCCTTTAAACTGAGGTCTGCGCTTTTCCATAAAAGCGGTTCTCCCTTCTTTGTAGTCTTCGCTCAGGAAACAATCATTAACCAATTTATTAATATGTTCAGGACTAGATTGACTCGGATCTTTAATCACTTCGGCAACCGTAGCTTTGACTGATTTAATGGTGAGGGGCGCATTGGCAGCGATGCAATTTACATAATCTAGTACTGCCTCCCCCAGTTCTGCGCGGCTAACAATGGAATTAATAAGCCCAATGCGTAGGGCTTCCTCTGTATTCAGGAATCTGGCTGTAAACAAAATATCCTTGGCACTAGAAGGCCCAACCAGAGATTCCAAAGTTTTAATTGCCTCAAATCCATATCCTAGTCCCAACTTTGCTGCGGGTATACCGAATATAGAATCTTCTGTCGCAATACGGATATCCGTATTAAGTGCTATTGCCAAGCCGCCTCCTATGCAAAAACCTTGAATCATGGCAACTACAGGTCGTGAAAAATTGGCTAGTGTATTAAGGGCGTCATCAAATGCGTCTTCATAAGCATCTCGATCTTTCTGGCTTGAGCGCTTCTCTTCAAATTCAGAAATGTCTGCACCAGAAACAAAAGCCTTGTCTCCAGCTCCTTTTAACACTACTACGCGCAAGGAATCGTCAAGGCTCATTTGTCGAAGGATGTCAGCCAGACCTTGCCACATATCGAGAGACATGGCGTTGCGTCTTGCTGGCGAATTAAAAGTTATCCACCCTATTCCATTTCCAACTTCCACTAGCATTTTGGGTGTGGATGATTCGACTGAGATTTTAGATACCATGATTTTCCTTGAACTTCGATTGCAATTAATTGCTTAACTATTTAATCGTTCCATTTTTTTCTAGCTCAGCAATTTTTTCTTCACTATAATTTAGCTCCTGCAGTATTTCCGCGCTATGTTCTCCTAGCTCAGGACCCGGTCTCTCAAACTCGAAGCAATGATCAAATTTTGAGAGATTAATAGGTGAACGCAGTAAATCAATGTCACCTAGGTCGAAGTGCTTCACCGACTTCGTCATATTTAGCGAATTAACTTGCTCATCTTCGAATGCTTGCCCAATAGAATTAATTGGACCACAAGGAATTCCTACTGAATTCATCTTCTCTACTAAGTAACTAGTAGAATGCTGAGATGTAATGCCGTTGACATGCTGCCAAAGCTGTTCCCGTTTTTGCAATCTACCTGTAACAGATTGATAGTCTGCATTGTTAGCAAGATCATCTGCATTCATTACTTCGCAGAATGCTTTCCACATTTTGTCGGTGCTAGCCGCGAGATTGACTAAACCATCGCTAGTATGGAAAACACCCATAGGTGACAGAGTCGGATGATTATTACCTTCCTGTCCTGCTATTTCACCGCTCATGGTGTAACGAGCCGCTTGGAAATCTAGTTTGCAAAGCATCGCTTCTAATAAGGAAGTGTGAACCCATTGTCCTTCGCCGGTGTGTTCCCGATGTAAAAGTGCCAACAAAATACCCTGGCCCAAAAACATGCCAGCAGAAGTATCGCTTACTGCAATACCAGCACGCATGGGGCCTTTACCCGGTTCGCCAGTTATAGACATGAGGCCACTCATACCTTGAATTACTTGATCTACCGCCGGGCGTTTAGAATAGGGACCAGTTTGGCCAAAGCCTGAAATACTTGCATAGACTATCGCGGGGTTTATCTGTTTAACAGAATCATAATCCACCTTTAATCGATGTTTAACATCGACTCTAAAATTTTCGACCACAACATCAGATTCTTTGACTAAGTCTGCAAATACCTTGTTTCCTTCCGAAGATTTTAGATTAAGACAGAGGCTGCGTTTATTGCGATGGAGGTTTTGTGAATCAGGCCCCTGCCTGCTACCAGCTATATCTCCTTCAACCGGAGCTTCAATACGGATGATATTAGCACCCCAGTCTGCAAGCAATCGCACGGCAGTTGGGCCAGCTCGTGCAATAGTCAAGTCCAACACAGTGTAACGAGAAAGGGGGAGTGCTTGTTGATCCATTTTGAGAACTGTTCAAGTTTTTTAGCAAGAATAAACCTGCTGATTAGGCAAGTCTACGTGGAAAGTCCCTGAGATGAGCAACTATAGAGTAGTTTTCATAGTGCTTTATACAATGCCTACTGAGATAGTCGCGCGTCAGCTTCTTGTCTTCTTGCGCCAGCTAGAATGCTTGGCAGTGAGTAATTACCTTCATGACAACCAGATTCATAAAGTTTCTGGCCTTCTGGCATGCGTTGCAATGTCATTTGTGCAGTAACTCTCTCAGTGTAAATCTCAGAGTCCATAATCTGATACTCGAATACGATTTCAGTTGGAGATACTGGCGTAAATCGTTCAATAACTTCCAAGGCTCTGCTGGAACGTAAGCGGCGGTCTGACTGATCGGGTTTAAAGGACTTAGTATGAACTACCAAAGTCGACTCCTCCCAGTACCCAATCGAATCGCCGTAAAATTTTGGGTAAGCAGGTTCTTGATGACTCCCATTCAAGCGAACGATTCTAGCCGTCACGTGATATTCACCATAGATCAAAACATAATCTTCGTTTTGAACAATTTGCAAATTACGCCAGGGTCCATCAATAGGCAGCGGCATTATTAACGGTAACTGACCGGGAATGCCCAGACAGCGTTCGTTAGGCGGTCGGTTCTCAGGACCATCGAATTCGCCAAACCCTTCAGCTGCACGTTTGGCGAAAATATCCATTGGCGGATCATCTTTATATGGTAACCGGCCATTTTCTGGTTCGATAATGATGGACGTACGATATTCTCCGTTGACAGGCACATAGTCAGTTACGAAACCATTAAAATTCACGTCGGGTTGATTAGTAATAGTAATTCCAGCAGGAGGCGCCCCTCTTCCTGCGTCCAATGGTTGTTGTGTCCGTTCCGCTGCACGTTGAGCTGCACTAATTAGTTCAGTTATTTCTGTTTCAGTATAATTGCGCTTAGAGCCAAGAGCAGTTGGTCTTTCGAAAGGTGTGCGAGTTTGATCGGACCACAGGCCTTGAAGGTCCGGATGACCATGCTCTGTGAGAGGAACATTATAAGTAATGCTTGATTGTCCAAAGCTTGATGCTGAGAACCAACAACCAATAACCACAGGGATAACAAGTCGAAGAGGGATTACTGAATAAAACAAATTCCTATTCCTCGCTGATAGTGACGCAATTGAACAGCTTGTTTTTTAAGTGGCTGTGAAATTACACGCTTAACAGTATTATACTGACCAAATCTTGGCAATCGATTCAGGTAGCTTTTATGAACATCCTCTCCTCTCAAATCAAGCGATACAGTATTCGTTTTCTCGCTGTATTGTACCTGGTGAGTTCAATGCAACTATCTCAGGCCCAACCCACTAATCCAATTAATCCAAATGAACCTTGGAATTGGCCTGAAGAATATGTGCTTAACCAAGTCAATCAGGTTCGAGCAGGCAGAGACCTGACTCCAGATTCGTGGCCTGATGGTGCTCGAGTTGCTGTTTTGCTTTCCTTTGATGTAGACAACGAAACGATACAGGGGCTGCGTACAGGAGAAATCAATATCGGTCCGCTTTCACAAGGACAATATGGATCAAGGGTTGCCCTTCCCCGGATAGTAAACTTAATGAATAAGGAAAATATTCCTGCTTCTTTTTTCTTTCCTGCTTGGAGTTTAAAGATAGCACCCGAGCAAGCAGCACTAATTCTTTCCTCCGGACTTCATGAAATAGGTGTGCATGGCTGGATTCATGAATTAAATACCGTTCTGGACAGCGAAACTGAAGAGCGGCTTTTAAGGCAAGCGATGGAATCGATACAAGCAATTACCGGAATAACACCAGTTGGTTATCGAGCGCCGTCGTGGAACCATAGCCCTAATACTTTGCGAATAGTGCGAGAATTGGGCTTTCTCTATGAAAGCTCATTGATGCATGATGATCGACCCTATGAATTGCTACAAAATGGTGAGGCAACCGGCATGGTTGAATTACCAGTTGAATGGATACTAGACGATGCACCATTATTTAATCCTTTAGGTCCCCGCTACATGAACCCTCGCGATGTCATGGAAGTCTGGATCGATGAATTTAATATGGCCTGGGAGGAGCGCACAATGTTCTTACTCACAATGCACCCTCATGTCATTGGCCATCGTTCACGTATGATTGCATTGGAAGGGTTAATAAAGCATATCAAAGCGAAAGGTGATGTTTGGTTTGGCACCCATGAAAATGCAGCTCGATGGGTGCGACTGCAAGCAGGAATGGATTAGGCACTGTTAATGTTTATAAACTCTCGGGTATGATTTTACAGAACGGGATAGATTGAAGGTTAGCTGTTATAACTAATTTCAAGAAGACTGATCGGATTTACTTGCCTAGGTCTAGACAGCAAGGTACAAGGAACATTAGCGAAGCTAATTAACGCGAATAAAAGGGGTAACTAGAATTGAGAATACTATTTACCAGGCAGATTCTAAGAACTTTACTGCTCGGTCAGGAAAATCTGTAAACAATCCATCAACGCCCGCTTCAAAATAGTGTTTTTGTAATAAATCACTGAAATCACTGGCATAGCTAGGCACTTGGCCGGGATCTAATCGATATGTATAAGGGTGTACTTGCAAGCCTGCAGCATGAGCTCTTTCAACCAAAGGTGTAATCTCTAACTCAGATTGCGTCGAAGAGCGACCGATTACAAGGGTTTTCTCTGGCCCAATACCATCAGCGAAAATAGCAAGCTTATTCATGCCGTCAGCCTCTAGCATCCAAGCATAAGAAGGCCCGCCGCCAATCAATTGAACAAGATTTATGTCAATACCCGCTTGGGGTAAGATTTCTTGCTTGATGATTTCCAGTTCAGAAAAACTAAACGTCTGGAGGAAAACTTTGTCTTGCTTGGTAGCGTAACCGTAACGCTTCAGCATATTTATAACTGCCGTACTAATATCTCTGCCGGCTTCTCGATGAAACTCTGGTTGCTTTATTTCAGGATAGATACCGATATCACCGCCAGTAGATTTATTGAGTCCCTGAATAAGCTGAATTTCTTCTTCAAAGGTTGATATACGAAAGGAAGATGAGCCCATGGGAAATCTATTCTCATATCCTTGAACTTTCTCACCATCGCGAATTTGAAAACTTTCGCTGACATTCAGTGTACGAATTTCTTCCAGACTAAAGTCAATCGCATAGAATCGACCATCATCTCGAACGCGTTCTGGAAACTGACTTGCTACATCAGTGGTTCTGTCAAGCGTGATATCGTGTAAAACGATTAGGTGGTCATCTTTAGTCAGGACTACATCTTGTTCAATGTAGTCGGCACCCATACCATAGGCCAAGGCTTTAGCTTCTAGGGTGTGTTCAGGTAAATAGCCACTCGCGCCGCGGTGAGCAATAACGATTTTGTCTGCAGCTGATAAAGAAGAAGTAATCAATATGGAAACCATAAGACTAGCAAGAAAAATTCTACGCATACTTTCACCTATAGCTCTCAACCATTATGTCTGAAGTCGGTGTTTATCGCTATTTATGACTAATAGTTTACACAGCGATTAGGATTTACTCTAGAGCTACCTCGACTAACTGCCAAAGCGATAACGGAGTTTAATTGCGAAGCTGTCCACTATACTGTCATTCCAAGATTGCTCGAACAAGTCCTGAAATGTGGAAAAACTATTGCTAGGCAAATTAGACCCCCGTGTATATACAATAAAAAGGTCAGACAGTGGCGCAATTTCCCAGCGATATCTTGCCTGGAAAGTCAGTCGGCTAATTACAAAGTTATCAGGCTCATTATCAGGATTAGCTACCGGACTCAGATGCTTTAGGCGCCCTGGATTTACTTGCCAGAAACGATCTTCGAATGCTTTCAAAGAATTCCACTGCATGCTAATTCGAAATTGTTGCTTCGCAGAGATGAAGAAGTTCGACTGAAGTTTTGGGGCCCATTGATGCGCCTCGAAACTCGTGTAATTCCCATTCCCCTGGTGAACAAGCAAAGCTTCTTGGTCGGTATAATTCAGCGCAAGATCAAACGAAAAACGATCATCAGGGCGCCACACAATTCCCAACCCACTAGTTATTTTTTTCGGGCCCAAGTCTTCTTGGCTAGCTTCTAGATTAAGTGTCCAAGCAACTTTTTTAGCCGGATCAGTACTATAATTAGACCGGACTCCAAAACGTTCAGGAATACGAAAAGTGCCCGTACCTCTGCCAAGTCGGTCATCGACCCGCTTGGGAAAGTACGTCAGCGTCACATCAAAACTATTATTGTTTAAATAGTTCCAAGTTCTTCCAACAAATTGGCCTGATAATACAGAATCCCCTTCAGTATTGTATTGGTTAACAGAAGTAAGCATCGTCATCCGTGATGTCAGACCAGGCACGTTCGATTCGGTGAGGACGAAATTATAATCTAGGTTCATCTGCGAGTTTCTCGAAATAAAACCAAGATCGTTCATATCGAACTCATCATCGATATAAGTAGAAGTCAGGATATGTTGCACCCCACGCCTAGGTATATAACTAATATCGCCCAAAAAGCCAGTACCAGTTTCTCCATTTACATCGCTGTGCATAAACTGACCATCCACTACCCAGCGCTGATCAGCCGAAAAATAATGTGCATCAATGGCATTTACCGTTGAATCGATATCAGGGTGAGAAACATTTGTACCCATCCATCCAATCGAACGCCTACCTCCACTACTGGTATCTTCATATAATAATCTTCCCACTGTATAGTCGCTTCCAGTCGCTTGAAGATTCACCCTCGTACCATCCGATAAGGTACCGCGAATTTCAGAATCATCTTCCGACGCTATTAATGTCCCGTATCGCAAATTCCCATTTTGGCCGGTAAATTTAACAGCCCCTAGCAAATCCGTAGGCTGGCTCAAATCTGTAGGTCTAACCTCTATTCCATCAGGAACTGAATATCTCGATGCGCCTCCAATCCTTCTTGTATTTAAAAGAGAAATTGGGCCACCCGGCCCTCTGACATTCTGAGCTATCGACCGTGGGCTGGTATTAAACACATCTTGTCCCTCTAGAAAAAAAGTCCTTTTTTCTGGAAAGAAAGTCTCGAAAGCCGTTAAGTTAACAACTACATCATCGGACTCTACCGTTCCAAAATCTGGATTTAATGTACCAGATAACAATGTGTTGGTAGTCGGTCGCCAGTAGATATCGGTGCCAATTTTATTCTCCGCATCATGGCTAACCCCATCAAAATCTGTTGAAATGAAAGGATAGATCGTCAGTTGCCGACGCGGCTCGATTTCACTTAGTTCGTATTTTTGGAAACCGCTCAAGAAGACATTCTCTGTTCGGGGTAATGCAGGCGTACCCCAAAGTTCCCCTCGCTCCATCATATTCCGGATAAACGCAAGGCCTATTCTGCGCGTATTTCCTGCTTGCGGTAGCGGCATCATCGACCAAGGTACGAAAATCTCTGCGCTCCAACCTTCATCGATAATCTGAGTTCGGCCATCCCAAGCCCCGTCCCACTGCAAATTCAATTGACGCTCTGGAAGCAAGGACATATCGGTCATGCTGTCGCCAAGACCAAGGCGCACACCATAACCGTAGCGGCCATCTCCAGAAGCATCGATCACTACTCCTATCCCATCGTTCACGGGCAAAAGTGGGGATGCGTCCCGGTTTGTCATTCGAGCGATAAGAGAGTCAGCAGGTTGGTGGTTCACCATAGAAAAATACATGCCTCGCTCCGTATAGAAGAAACGAATTTCAGTCCTATATGGCGCGTCTTCCAGTGTGTCTGGATCGGTAATTTTCATGCCATCGATAACAGGGAGACTTTGCCAAACAGGTTCGTCGACAAAGCCGTCAAGCAAAATATTGATATCACCCTCTTCGACTTGAGTTATGCGCGGAAGAGGCAATTGTGCAATAGATTGCGCGCTCGAAAAAGAAACAACGCTAATCACCATTAAATTACAAAATTGCGAAACATTTTTAAGGATTGACACAAGTACCTTCAGTGCATGAATTTGTGACGTGCCGAAATATAACGGAATCTGCGTAGTCTTGCTCAAATAGCAACAATTAGTTGCATTTGTCTCTTGGTTAAAGGCTAGTCAGCGCAAAATCTAATCAGATAACGATTGCCATGATTCATCAGAATTCTTCTCTATTTTGTCTTTTTCCTGACCCATTGATAGCCAATTGATGTGTTGTAATTAATGTTAAGAATCAAGGTCAGAGGAGGCCGGGTGTGAAGTGGAATAAGAAGTCTCAGAATGTTTTATTTATTGAAGATGAACAAAACTATAATTGGGCTTCCGCTAGAACGAGTGTAAACCGACGCCTGGTTTATATGTCGATTCTTTTTATGATAGTGGCAGTATTATTTAGTGCGCTACGATGAGCTATTCTACTCAATCCTATTACTAGGCTAGCGTGCCTTTAAAGTAACGTCGATAGAGAATTGCTCGTCGACCCGAAATACTTCAATACTTACTTTATCCCCTGGTGCGGATTGCCTTAGAAAATTCGAATAGGATTGCATGTCAGCAATAGGCTCGCCGTTGTAATTAAGTAAGACATCTCCCGCCAGAAGGCCTGCTTCCTCAGCGGCACCGTCTGGGGTCACCCCCGAGATGCGAACGCCTTCGCCACTATAGGCAAAGTCGGGCACGGTGCCCAAGCTGGCAGCGCGCTCGCCTTGAGGATTTGCTATTTCAATAGTCTCAGCACCTGCAAGATTCACCCGTAGTGGATCGGCACGATTCCCCAAATAAATAGCAGCTTCTTCTAACCACAGTGCAATACTAGACATTCCAGTTGAATCGAGCTTTTCCGGAGTATCTGTCGGTTGATGATAGTCTAAATGGGTACCACTGAATAAATGAATTGCAGGCACACCAGCATTAAGAAAACTTACATGGTCGCTGCTCGCTATTGTTTCCTCAGGAAACTCAGACTCAACACCAATAGTGAAGCCTATACCTTGAGCCATGAAGGGCCACTCGTAAGCCGATTCGGTTCCAAAGACTTGTAAAGTACGACCATTCAACCTGCCGACTGCATCGAGATTAATCATGGCAAATAAATCTTCTGTGACAAATCCGCCGGGCGGGTTCTCAACGAAATGTTGAGATCCCAAAAGTCCCTGCTCTTCTCCGCTGAAGGCAACAAAAAGTATTGGGCGCTGAGGGGTGAAGGCCCTGGCCAATTTCGCAGCAACTTCTATAAGCACACTAACGCCTGAAGCATTATCATCCGCTCCCGGATAAAACTCGCCTTCATCATTAACGCCGAGATGATCATAGTGCGCTCCGATAACAATAGGCTTAGCACTCAATTCACGATTCGTACCTGGTATAATACCCACCACGTTCGCTAGTTCTGAATTAAGATAACCAGAAATTGAATCCCGCCAGCGCTGAATATAAGTGCCGTTTGCGGGCTGCAAACCGGCTATTCGAAACTGATCAGCAATATAGAGAGCAGCTCTGTCAATACCTTTACTGCTTATAGCTCTCCCTTCCATGGCTTTGCTAGTAAGTTCATTAGCATGACGAAGTAATTGTCCAGGCAAATATTTTGGTGGCAACTTGGTCAATGGCGTTATGGAAGGAACAGATTCCCAATTTATCTCAGCTAATAGGCCTGGTTTTTCCCATCGCAAAGGAGAATTAGGGCTAGTCCATATGCCTTTCACATCATTCGTAGGCTCACTGCCAATGAAACTCAAATAAGAATATTTCCCATAATGGGGTAATTTTTCGATCATGCCGGGCATGGCAATCATGTCTTCTACAAGAATCCAACCGACGGCTAACTCCTGATCTTGCGGATGACGCCCAATGACAACAGTGCTTCGGTTCTCAAACTCAACTTCACTACCAGCTATCACTACTCCGGCTGGAGAACTGGATACTCCATAAAGTGCAGTAGTAGAGTACGCTACTTCAATAAACGGGTTATCCCGGCCGAGTATCCAGACGGAACGGTCAGAAGGAATCGATTCGATATCATCAGCGTAAACAATATTCGCGTCAACACCGAAACTAAAGGCTTCTGTCATTTGTACCCAATGCTGCCTTTCTGAACTTGGTAGAACAAAAGTAATCTCACTTGCACCAAACAATTCACCGATTGTAGGCGGTGTCTCTTCTCTATCTAACTGACGGAACACATCGAAATATGGATCAACTAATACTGCCTCCAAGCGTTCGAAGTCATCAGCAAAAAAACCTTCGAGCTTTTGTGATAAAGCAATTTCATAGATCTCTGGTTCAGGTTCACCTTCGTAATAAAGCGCAATTGGTACTCTTAACTGGTAAGGATCTCCGAACTGAGTCTGTGCGAACATAATGCGTGCTCGATTTCCCGTCGCTTCTTCAACAGACAATGAAAGTTCTGGCGCACCAATTCTATTAACCCACTGATCAAAAAAACCTGATAGATCGATACTGCTGATTTCGGTAAACAACGCTTCAATATCAGAGAAAGAAGCACGCTGATATTTGTAATCAGAATACAGCTTACGCAGGCCTTCAAGAAACAACGCATCGCCCAACTCGACCCGCAGCATATGCCAAAGCATAAGCGTTTTCCCATAGCCTACTGCCTGTGATGCCGCTGAGTTACGGGAAGTGAACTGCGATAAGGCGAAATCCGATCCTTCGGCAGCATAGTTTTTATAACGCGCTAACATTTCTTTGCGGTACTCGTGGCCTACTCCATTCATTTCTTGAAACAGGTGATCGGCAAGATAGGCGGTTAGGCCTTCACTCCAGTTACCGGATTCATAATCGGGGTAAACGCCGTTACCCCACCAATTATGTAAAATCTCATGAGGGTAAGAAGACTCAAGAATAAATGGAAAACGAATTACTTGTTCTCCGAGTAAAGTAAATGACGGCATGCCATAGCCGGTTTCCCAAAAATTTTCTACCAATGCAAACTTGCTATAGGGATAAGCACCCAATAAAGGCTCATAAAGTTTCAAGTATCTTTCAGTGGCATCCATATATTTAGTCGCCAAATTGGAATCCGGCGTTCGCAGATAGGCTAGCACTTCAACATCATCCGCTTGGGCTGAATATTCGGTGAAATTCGCGGCAATCAGATAGATCTCTTCCATTGGGTCATGATTTACCCAAGCGTTGTCGCCATTTCGATCACCTTGACTTACGACTTTCCAAGTGGATGCCGTATTAGCAAACTCAACTTCTAAATCGAACGTGACCAACCCGTTGTCAAATATAGGCACCCAAGCACTACCGTGGTTAAGATAAACCCCTTGCTCTCCTATAATTCCTGAAGTTTCAGAAAAGCTTTGAGCATATTCAGGACTGGATTGTTCTGCCAAGTCATAGATAGAACCACTATAGGCAAAAAAGACCTGGCCATTATTGTTCGCAGGTAAAGTTAGAGAATATTCATCTGTAGCCGCAGCAAGCCCGCCAGTCGCATTAATCTCAATGCTTTCATCGGTTACATTGTTGGAGAGTTTCTGCAGTGAACCGGAATTTTCACTAATGATTAGATTGTTGTTCAATTCAAAGGTTTTTGAAGAAGCTTGCAACTCCTCCGGGAATCTAATGGTGTCTTCAACTGTAATCTGTCGCGCTATCGGGTCGAGCAATATCTTCAGGCTGTGATGAATGGGGGGTATTGATTCTGGTTCGACAGTTTGGGCAAACTGAGGCTGAGGCTGCCCGAATCCAATCGATGGCAAACTAATAATTAGAAAAAAGAAGAAAGAAAGTCGCTTCATCGAGGCTCAGTCAACTTAATCGAGGCCAAGGATCTCCAAGGCACGGCTATGGTTCCAGTCTGACATATGAATCTGGGAAGTGCCGTCTGGAGTGCGAGTCGTGCTCCAAGCTAATTTGTCTCCAGCGGGAGAGAATACCGGAAGAATATCAGTGCCTTCAGTATTAGTTACCCTTACTGGTGGATTGGCTCCTTCAGGATCAATCATAAACAATTCGAAATTTGCATGGCCAAGTATGTTGCTGGAGTAAATAATGTAATCACCGCTAGGGTGGAAATAAGGCCCCCACGATACCATCACATCAGCGGTGAGTTGGCGCTGATTACTGCCGTCTATGTCCATTGTCCATATTTCTGCGCTATTACCATCAGGATTAAAGCGGCGCCAGACTACTTTGGTGTTATCGGGACTAAAGAACGGTCCACCGTCGTAGCCTGGAGAATGGGTTAGTTGTTTAACATTAGAGCCATCAGCATCCATCATGTACAAATCCATAAAGTAGGAGCTGTCGTCGTCAAACAGCTGCTGCTCAGCTTGGCTAAGAGTCCGATTATAAGCATTGCGATTTGATGCGAAAAGGATCTTTGATCCATCGGCGGAATACGAACCTTCTGCATCATAACCATCTGCACTCGTTAGATTAACGATATCGCTGCCATCACTATTGGCTTGGTAGATATCATAGTGCTGATCGTAGTCCCAACCATATGCCCTCTCGATCCCACTTCTTCGAATCTGTATTTCTTCCGCTTGTTTCCCGAGAGCATCAGGATCTTCGTGTGTCGATGAGAACATCACTCGATCCATTGTGGGGTGTATCCAGGCGCAAGTAGTTAATCCTATGCCAGGGGATACTCGATTTGTTTCTCCAGTCTCCAAGTCACGGACAAAAATTTGATAGAAAGGATTATCACTTGGTACTTCGCTTTGAAAAATAAAACGATCACCATTAGCTGAGAAATAGCCTTCACCCGAACGCAAACTGTCAGTGATTAATTGATAAGTGCCACTAAGTAACTGCGACTCATATTCGGTGTCATAAAGACTAGTAACGGTTGGCTCGTCGTAGCTACTAGCTCCGGCAGCGCCGTCAGCCGCCGAATATGCTCCAGCTGCATCATCAGGTTGTGCCGACACTGACAGATGAATCAACATTGGTAGAAAAATACTGGTATAAAAAATACTTTTCAATACAAAGGCTCTCATTGCTTCCACCCACTACATTCCAAATTTGAGAAAACTTAATCAAAACTAAAGTTTTGTTGCTGAGGAAACACTCCAAACAGGCCCCCAGTGTGAATAAATACCACATTGCTTGCCCCTGACAGTTGGCCTACGTCACCTTTCTGGATTTCACTCACCATGCCATGAAAGGCTTTTCCTGTATATACCGGGTCGAGGAATAAGCCTTCGCTCCGCGCCAATTCCGCGATTATATCAAAAACTTCTTGGCCCGCGACTCCATAGCCTGGTCCGACATAACCTTCAATAGTGGCTATTTCTAGCTGATCCTCATTAAGCTGCTGATCATATCGTTGTTTCCAGAGAGTCACATCGTCTCTGATTTTCTCCTCAAAGTAGGCCGCATCGTCACAAACGTTAAAAGCCCTTATTTTAACTGGCAGATCAAATAATTGTGATCCCACAACCAAGCCGCCCTGAGTGCCACCTGAGCCGGTCGCGGTAACAATGTAATCCGGTTCTATCCCATGTAGTTTAAAATCATTTTTCAATTCCTCGCAGGCCGCAATATATCCCCAGAGCCCGATTTCATCAGATGCTCCGGTTGGAATAAATAGTGCCTTATCACCAGTAGCGAGATATCGACCCTGTAGTTCAATAGCAACAGCTTCATGAGTTCGCCATTCTTCTTCTGATAGATAGGAAATCTTTGCGCCGCTTAAATGATCCAGTAGCAAATTACCGTCAGGGTGTTCGGGTTTTTCACCGCGCAATATCAAATGAACCTTTAATCCCAGGCGAGCGCCCAGAATAGCGGTGGCTCGGCAGTGATTGGATTGCACACCGCCACAAGTTATGAGTGCGTTGCAGCCTTCTTCCATGGCATGCGCGATAGAAAACTCGAGCTTACGAATTTTATTACCTGACACTTCAGTACCAGTGAGCTCATCGCGCTTAACCCAGATTTTACCGTCGAATCCAGCAATCTCGAATCGTTTTAATTCGCTTAAAGGAGTAGGAAGATTGGCTAGTGTCAGCCTAGGTGGATACTCAATCATTTATTAATACCGGCGTAAAAAAAAAGGAGCTCAAACTCCTTTTTATCAATCTGTCTAGAGTGAATTTTTACTGAGACGTTACTGCTTCTTCATCGCATCATGTGCCATGACTCCACTCTCTTCTTCAGTAGCCAATGGTCTTAGCGCTTCACTGTATAAAAAGAGATCGGTAAGAACAGCACGTAAATGAATCGATGCGTTTAGATTATCGACGACTTCAGAACCGAGCTTCTCCTGAGACAACATAAAGCCCATTGCCGCCCCGGCTTTCTTGCAGTCCTGCGCAATAAGTTGCTCGAAATCATCATTACTGTCGGCAAAAACCTCTGTAACATGTTTCATTGCAGAGGCCATACCTTCGATAGTGGGTCTCGCATGAGGACCGGGTCCACCTGTCTCATCAGAAGCTGGCCTTCCCTGCGCCGCATAAGCTAACAAAAACTCATAACCAGACTCAATAGCCTCAATGCTTTCTTCTATATCCATATACTACTATCCAAATACTGCAGCTTTATAAAAAAGCGCTCTGATAATTAATCAACTACTCGGCTTCTTTCGGCGACCACTTTGCAGTATCGTGATTAGCTGCCATCTCGTCTTCTGACATCCATCCGGAAATCATAGAGCGGGTGTAAAAAATCTTTTCAGGACGAAGCGCAAAATAAATGTGCGTTGCCGCCAGAGCTACCAATGCTAGGGTCGATAGACCGTGCAACAAAAATACTAGCCCTAATTGATCTTCCGCCATGCTGTTAGTGCGATCCCAAAATGGCGAATCGATCTGCATGAACATTAAAACGCCAGTCACGATGACTGCAAGGGCAACAACTGTGACTGCCCAATGCATACCTTTCTGCTCAAAGTAATATTTACCAGGCTTTCTAGACGAATCGAATGGTTCAGCAAAATCTTTCGGCATTAGTAACATGGATTTAAAGTCTTGCCAGAATGATGCACGAATTATATGCGCAACAACCAGAAAGGTGAGTAAAAGACCACTGACCCAGTGAATATCTAGCCAGGCAACGCGTAGCCCAAGAATAGGTGCTACACCCGTGAAAATCAGCACCAGAATACTCGCTGCCATTAACCAGTGAAACAACCGATCAATTGACTCATGCCTCACGACGCGTCGACCGTCTCCAGTCGGTCTATCTAAATTTTTCTTGGCCAGTGCTGCCATAATAATTGCGTGTGCAATCAATAGAATGACAATGGCCATGAAAACGACGTAGAGCAAATCCCAAGAAACACCGAGGATAACTTCTTCACCCCAAACGTCTCGTTTATAGCGGACTATTTCTCCCACTGTACTACCCTCTTATTCTAATTAGTTTTTCCAGCTAGCGGAGATGACCCGAGGTTTACCCTCGGATCGCTCTTTTAACCAAGTTTTGCATTAATGGTATTTTGAAGTTGTTGTAGTTCAGCGCACGTGCGCCGTCTGTCGCTATTTCACCGGCGCTAACCGCAAGTTCTTCAGAACGCTGTTGCCCGCGAACTTCGCTTTCAACTGTTTCCAAACGACGCGGTGTGCACTCAACGGCTCCACAAGCAAAACGCGAATCTTCAATTGTTCCACCGGACACTTTGAAAACTGCAGCGATATTCACAAGAGCAAAATCCCATACGTTTCTATCGGCAACTTTTTCCCAGTAGAACTCTGCATTCGCCCAAGTGTTGGGAATTCTAACCGCTGTCAGGATTTCATCGTCGTTAAGCACAGTCATGTTCAAAATATCACGATCAGGTCCAACAAAAAAATCTTGTGCTGGAATCAATCGTTCGCCACTGGAACTTGAAACAACCATTGTTGCATCAAGTGCGACTAGGGCTGGCGCTGTGTCGGAAGGGCTAACTGCAACGCAGCGACTTGCTCCAAATAAAGCATGCTCACGATTAAGGCCTTCAGGTGAATCGGCATAGCAAATATTTCCGCCGGCTCGGTAACAATCTAGTCCGCGACGGTAGTACCAACAACGAGCGTCCTGATTAAGGTTGCCGCCGAGCGTACCTACGTTACGAATTTGAGGGCTTGCTACCACGCTCGCTGCTTTTGCTAAAACACCATAGCGGGACTGGACGAGGGGATTGTTAGCGATTTCAGTCAAGGTTGTGACTGCACCGATTTCAATTCCATCGCTGATTTCCTTGATGCCTTTCCAAGCGTCAATTTGTGTCAGCTCAATCATGGCTGCAGGTGTCTTATTCCGGTCTTTCAACCAGCCATAAGTGTCCTGACCACCACCTAGTAGCCAACCTTCGTTACCTAGTCGGGACGCAAGGTCCAGCGCTGTGGCTTCATCAGCTGGCTGATAAAGCTCAATATCAGGCATTACGTCATGTGATGTGGCTACCATATCAACCTCGGAAATTGTTCTGAGCAAGAGGTACCGCTTCTTCGGATGTTCCTGCTACGTGGTTAATGATCATGTCTGCAGTAATTGGCGAAGCACCAAAGATGTGTCCATCTAGTGCATCGGTGATTGCTGCGGTAAGAGCGGCGGAAACTGAGCCCATAGAAGGCTCACCAATACCACGTGCACCAACTGGGTTCTCAGGATCAGGTAAATCCACCCAGCCAGTTTCTATTTTTACCGGAGTATCGAGATAGGTTGGCACCTTGCTCTGCCAGTAACCAGTGCTTGCTGGTAATCCATTTTGAGGATCATATAAATGACGCTCGTACGCCGACAAACCAATACCCCAAACAGCACCACCGACCAGTTGGTTATCCATGCCTTTAGGATGCATGATAGTTCCGGCTTCACCGATACTGATCATCTCAAGGATATCTATCTTACCGGTTTCCTTATCCAGTTCGATTTCACAAGCCGTAACGGTGAACCCTGGAGGGTTACCTTCGTGGCGGGGGTCGTGGAAGATCCCCATAAAACCAGTGCCTTCCAGACGGGAAACTGCTATCTGTGTCCACTCGGCTAGTTCTTCAGGGAGCTCTGCGCTACCAGTATATTTACCGCCTAGTTCAATTGCTCGCTGCGCAACTTCTGCGTAGCTGTAGCCAACTGACTCATCAGCAATCTGATGTACGCGCTCATTAGAGACGTCGTAGTCAGTAGGATCGCCACCTAAGTCTGTTGCAGCAATCTCTTTCATCTTCGTTAACATATCCTGAGCTGCCCCATAGCAGGTTCGGGTGTTCGTGAAGATTGAGTTGCTGCCATCCTGTGGCGAGGTAATAGGTAAGTGCAAATCTGTACGTCCAGTGATGATATCGCAACTCTCCCAAGGCATTTGCAGAACTTCTGCAGCTGCTCGGGAAGTTGATGCGTAGGAATAAGTACCCAGATTTCCGACTCCGTTATGGATTTTAAGTCGTCCATCAGCACCCATCATGACAATTCCGTCCATGCCTGAACGACCGGCATTGTGATAGCCCTGACCTATACCGAGTCCTATTACTTTGCTGCCGTTCGTCTGGCGACGCCGCGATTGGCGACCTTCCCAATCAAATTCAGCTGCAGCTTGCTCCAGCGCCTCTGGCATATAGGCGGAAGTAAATGGCGTGCGCTGTGGGCCGCCAACATCACCGGTCATTGCCGCATTAATTTTGCGAATATCGAGCCGGCTAACACCAAGTTCGTCTGCCGCAACATCCAAGATTGGAGAGATGATTGGTGCGATCTGATTCTGACCAGGTCCACGCTGGGCACCACGATGTGCAGTATTTGTTCCAATAGCGGTGCCACGGAAACGAACTGCATCAGCTTGATAAAGTACGCTTATACAATCTGCTGCTGAGTAAGCGTCTGCCCCCCCGCCTTTGCCGCCATTGTCAGACACGATCCAAAGATCGCAAGCTGCCATAACGCCATCAGGCTTGAATCCAACTTTGATCCAACCAGTAAGACCCTGACGTGCACCGCCAAAGGTAAATTCCTCTTCGCGGGTTGCACGCATCATCACTGGACGATTAATTTTTTGGGAAAGTTTCGCTGGAACAGCATAGACAGGGATCGACCCTGCTCGGGCGCGTTGACCAAAACCACCACCGGTTGCTGCGTTAACGAAGACTAAGTCTTCTTTTGGTACACCTATAATACCGGCAATACCATCAGCAAAAGCAGTTAGGCTTTGCGATCCGCCGTGCAGGTATAGCTTGCCGTCTTGCCAGTAAGCTAATGCACTGCGTGGTTCCATCGAATGGTGCGGATAACCTGCGTTGGTGAAGGTTCCTTCATAAACATAAGACGATTCACCAAAAGCCGCATCAAGATCACCATATTCAACAGTCTGCTGCGGTTCCGCTGTTGGTTCGTTACCAGCACGAAAACTCGCTACTTGGTCAGCAGTCCACTTCTCTTCAACAAATCCCTGACGGAAAACGAACGTGTTGCCGCCATTATAAGCGTCGGCACCACCTGGCTGTAAGCTGTCTAGGGGGTCAAGAACGAAAGGGAGTCTTTCGAAAGTAACAGAAATCTGCGCGATGGCGGACTCTGCAGTTTTCTCGTCCACTGCCGCTAGTGCAAGAATTGGCTCACCGACCAAAGTGGGTTCGTTAGTGAGAATTTTCAAGCCAGTGCTTTGCGGCTCTCCATCTGGATAAACATCATCCGCTGTGAGTATGCCAATTACACCATCCATCGCCAGCGCCGCTGACGCATCTATGTCCAATACCCGTGCGTGAGGAATTGGACTTGTTAGTAAGCGTGCATAGACCATACCCTCGCGAGTGTAATCTTCTGCATACTTAATCCTACCAGTGACCTTACCCGGCACATCTGGTGGAGTAAAATCTTTGCCAATATGCATATATGCCATGATAATTATCCTATTAATTCGGTAGCGCGCATAACGCCGTCGAGGTAAGAGTCATAAGATCCACAGCGACATATGTTGCCAGACATGGCGTGTCGTGCTTCTTCTCGGCTTGGATTAGGATTAGCGCGCAACAAACCTACTGCTGACATTACTTGTCCTGGTGTGCAGTAACCGCACTGTGGGGAAAGTTCTTCCACAAAAGCCTGCTGCACTGGATGCAAATCGCCGTTAGCACTTTCAAGACCTTCCACGGTCTCAATGCGCCCATTCTTCATAGAGTGAGTGAGCACTGAACAAGCGTAAGTTGTTACGTCATCAACTAACACTGTGCAGGCACCGCACTCACCGCGATTACATCCGAGTTTAGTTCCTGTTAAGCCAAGCTTATAACGTAACGTTGATGCCAAAGTTTCCTGTGGCTCAACGTCAACGCTGCGAACTTGACCATTTACATTGATTCGGACCAGACGTTCAACAAATCCTGAAGGGCGTTCTTGGCCAGTTGCCGAGTACCAAGCTGCAGTACTCGTGGCAGCCGCACCAGAGGCAATTACCCCTTTGATGAAGCGTCTACGGGTTAGTTTTTGATTCACGGGTTCGTCGCCTCCTTTAATAGGCTTTTTAAATCGGGTTTTGTAAAAAGTATTCGTAAGACTGTTAATTCTTTTTTATTAATATTGCTCGCTACAAATCTAAATGAGAATCGTTTGTAATTAGCTTTTTTCTGTTAAGGCGCATCTGTATGTAGATTAAATCACCTATCTTTTTTAATCAAGCAAGCAACTTGCGCGGATGGCTCGTGTTTTGGCCGTTTCAGCGCAGTCACGGGAACACAAAAAGACCGCTAAATCCACTTCTGATTGTGCAATTTTTACTGACAAACTCAATCGTAATTAATGGTAAAAATCTTTCCAGATTCTGATTAGAAAATTGCTGAATTTAGAATATTTAATGAACAAAATGGTCGCCCTCTGCATCTTAAAATTCTCATCTAATGAAATTTAAAAATGACAGTTTGTTTTCAATTTCTTTAGTCCCAATTAATCTATAAGCGGCTAAAAATCAGCCACTTAGTTAATCGAGGGTTGTGCGGAAAGCCGCAGAAACCTTGACATATCCTGTCGTGATGTTATTTTGTCGGGCTCCTTATTTTGAGCTCAACTAAGCACAAAATTCGGAGTGAGAAACAAGTTATTCGCCAAGTCCTATCAGGCAAGATTCAGCAGCGTTACGCCTACCAACCCGAAGGGCAATGCCATTACCGGGGAGGGAAATACCGGATGAAAATTCGAGTTTGCAGCATGGCTAAACAGGAAGAACTGGATCACGAAACAAGTGTGAGATTCTTAGCATAATGAACGACATGAAAAAATTGCCGTTGAAGTTTGGTTTTCCCGAAAAGACCGGACTCTACGACCCTTCCATGGAGAAAGATTCCTGTGGTGTAGGCTTTGTCGCCAATATTAAGGGTCAACCCAGCCACCAAATCATGCTGGATGCGTACCACTTGAATTCTAGAATGGATCACCGCGGTGGCTGCGGTTTCGAAGCAAATACCGGTGACGGCGCTGGCATTCTCATGGCCTTACCCCACGACTTTTTCCAGAAGACCGCGAAAGAAGCCTTCAATGCTGAAATTAAACCTGGTCAATACGCTGTGGGCAATATTTTTCTACCCCAGATAGAGGAAGAAAGAGACCGATGTCAGGACGCCATAAGCAAGATTATTAAGGAAGAGGGACAGCACTTGCTGGGTTGGCGTGAAGTTCCAATGAACGCCGACGCGGCCGATGTCGGCCCGGCTGCGCGTATGGCTCAACCATTTATTACTCAGCTATTCATCGCTGCAGCAAATAGCCTCGCTCATGATGAATTTGAGCGAGTTATCTATATCATCCGAAAACGATTTACCCACATGCTGCGCAATGACGAATCATTGACGGAGAGAAAACAAGTTTATGCCTGCAGCCTTTCAACTAAAGTAATTGTTTATAAAGGCATGCTTACACCAGGGCAGTTGTTTCCTTTTTATAATGACCTAACCAACAAAGATTTTGCGACTCACTTAGCTATGGTGCATTCACGTTTTAGCACTAACACTTTTCCATCCTGGGATCGTGCGCAACCGAATCGCTTTATGAGTCATAACGGTGAAATTAACACTTTGCGAGGCAACGTTAACGCCATGGTCGCGCGCCAGGGAAAAGTCGCAACTGATGTCTTTGGCGATAAACTCGGCAATATTTTCCCAGTGATTGAAGGCGACCTCTCCGACTCAGGTAGCTTCGATGCGGTTTTGGAATTCTTACTACTCTCTGGCCGATCCCTCGCGGAAGCAACTATGATGATGATTCCTGAAGCTTGGCAATCCGACGTCAATATGGCGCAGGGAAAGAAAGATTTTTATGAATACCACTCTGCACTAATGGAACCCTGGGATGGACCAGCCTCGATTGTGTTTTCTGATGGTCAATATATTGGAGCCGTGCTTGATCGCAATGGGCTCAGACCAAGTCGTTATTACATTACCCATGATGACAAATGCATCATGGCTTCTGAAGTAGGGGTCATCGAGGTCGACCCCGCTAATGTGAAAGAAAAAGGTCGTCTACAACCGGGCAGAATGTTTCTACTGGATTTCGATCAGGGTCGCTTAGTTCCTGATGAAGAACTGAAACAAATTATTTGTAACAAACGACCCTATGGCGAATGGATAAGTGATCAAAAAGTTTCCTTAAATAATATAAGCTCTAGCAATATTGCTCATTCATTAGATTCAAGCAACACCTTGCGTCGAATGCAAGCGTTCGGCTACACCACTGAAACTATGCAGTTCATGCTAATTCCTCTGGTTACAGAAGCGAGAGATCCGCTGGGCTCCATGGGAAATGATTCTGCGCTAGCTTGTTTGTCCGACAAGCCACGCATGATCTACGACTATTTCAAACAACTCTTTGCGCAAGTAACCAATCCTCCGATCGATTCGATTCGCGAAGAAGTGGTGATGAGTCTACGTTGTTTTATTGGCCCAGAAGGAAATCTATTAGAATCAACGCCTGGCCAAGCACATCGATTAAGCCTAGAACATCCGATTTTATCTAACCAACAATTAGCTGACATAAAGTATATGGATTACCAGGGAATGCGTTCCCAAGAAATTGACATTACTTTTACTGCAGCGGAAGACAATGGATATGCCAATGCCATCAATCGAATCTGCATTGAAGCAACTCAAGCGATCGATGCCGGCTATTCATTTATAGTTCTTACCGATCGTCTTACTTCTAAAGCCCATATTCCACTCAGTGCGCTTATTGCTTGTGGTGCCGTTCATCATCACTTAGTTCAGCAGGAACAGCGCGCGCAAATTGGTATTATTTTAGAAACCGGCGAGGCAAGAGAAGTTCACCACCATTGTTTGCTAACCGGTTATGGTGCAGATGCGATCAATCCTTATCTAGCCTTTGAAGCCCTATGGCAAGCCAACAAGGAAGGCTTGTTAGGTGATAAATACTCCGATGAAGACATGTTAGTTGCAGCCTACAAGAAAGGCGTATCTAAAGGAATGCTCAAAGTGATGGCCAAGATGGGCATCTCTACTTTACAGTCATATAAAGGTGCGCAAATTTTCGAAGCGGTTGGTCTGGCAGATGAGATTATCAATAGATGTTTTGTGGGAACCGCTAGTCGTGTTCAAGGTGTTAACTTCGATGTGCTAATTGAAGAGTCGAATCGTCGTCATAGTATTGGATTTCCAGCCAAAGAAAGTGAACTCATTCCGGTTCTGAATAACCCCGGCGATTTTCACTGGCGCATCGGCGGCGACATGCATATGTGGAATCCGAACAGTATTTTCAACTTGCAGGTAGCAGCGCGTAATAACAATATCGAAGCCTATGACGTCTTTGCCAAGCATACTAATGAAGAGGCAACCCGTCACTGCGCGTTTCGAGGGTTACTGAATTTTCGTACTGATATTAATAAAGCCATCTCTATTAATGATGTAGAGCCTGCAAGCGAAATTGTAAAACGCTTTGCAACAGGTGCTATGAGCTTTGGGTCAATCTCCGAGGAAAGTCACGAGTCTCTGGCGATCGCAATGAACCGGCTCGGTGGGAAATCAAACACTGGTGAGGGCGGTGAAGATCCTGAGCGATTTGATCCGTTGCCCAATGGGGATTCTAAGCGCTCTGCGATTAAACAAGTGGCGTCCGGTAGATTTGGAGTTACGGCTTGGTACCTAACCAATGCTGACGAGTTACAGATTAAGATTGCACAAGGCGCGAAGCCTGGTGAAGGAGGCGAGCTTCCGGGTGGCAAGGTAGACAGAAACATTGCACGCATTCGCCATTCTACTCCTGGCGTAGGACTTATTAGCCCACCTCCACACCATGATATTTACTCCATCGAAGATATTGCCCAACTTATCCATGATCTAAAGAATGCAAATCGCGAAGCGCGCATAAGCGTGAAACTTGTTTCTGAGATTGGTGTTGGAACTATTGCTGCGGGTGTAACCAAAGCGAAAACAGATCACTTGGTGATTTCTGGTCATGATGGCGGCACCGGCGCCTCACCCTTGACATCAATAAAACACGCAGGACTGCCATGGGAGCTTGGTATCGCTGAAACTCACCAGACTTTAGTAATGAATAACTTAAGATCACGAGTTGTGCTACAAACTGATGGCCAATTGAAAACTGGCCGCGATATCGCCATAGCAACATTGTTAGGTGCTGAAGAATATGGTTTTGCAACTGCCCCTTTAATTACGCTCGGCTGCATAATGATGCGTAAGTGCCATTTGAATACTTGCCCGGTAGGCATCGCCACACAAGATCCAGAATTGCGCAAAAAGTTTAAAGGTAAGCCTGAGCATGTAGTCAACTATTTATTCATGGTGGCCGAGGAAATGCGTAACATCATGGCGGAACTAGGAGTAAAGACCGTCAATGAGATGATAGGTCGTGTTGATTTATTGAATACCAATGATGCGATAGAGCACTGGAAAGCTAGTGGCTTAGATTTAAGTTCGATGCTAGAGCCCGCACAAGTAATTTTTAATGACACAGGGTTTTTTTGCAGTAAGGCGCAAGACCATGGTTTAGACAAAGCATTGGATAATGAATTAATTCGATTAGCACAACCCGCATTGAAATCCGGCGAAAAAGTTTTCATTGAGCATGAAATTATTAACACTAATCGTGTAGTGGGCACCATGCTCTCTAATGAAGTAGCGAAGAAGTGGAAAGCGGAAATGCTGCCGGATGACACAATCAATATTAAATTCACTGGATCCGCTGGCCAATCATTAGGCGCCTGGCTAGCTAAGGGCATAACCCTCACTGTCGAAGGCGACGCCAATGATTATGTGGGCAAAGGCTTATCCGGCGGAAAAATTATAATCTACCCACCAAAACAAAGTTCTTTTAAAGCAGAAGAGAACATCATTGCAGGCAATGTTATTTTGTATGGTGCCACTAGTGGAGAAGCCTATATTCGTGGCATCGCTGCCGAACGTTTTGCTGTGCGAAACAGTGGCGCAAGTGCAGTGATAGAAGGAATTGGTGATCACGGATGTGAATATATGACTGGTGGTTGTGTTGTCGTTTTGGGTAACACTGGCCGTAACTTTGGTGCTGGCATGAGTGGTGGCACCGCATTTGTATGGGACCCTGAAGGCGCGTTCCCCAAACAATGTAATAAGGAAACTTTTGAATTGGAATCTGTCTCTGTAGCTAATGACATATTGCAGTTAAAATCGCTGATTATAAGTCATCTTGATTACACTGGTTCAACAGTTGCTAAATCAGTATTGGATGACTGGGAGTCAGCATTGGGACAATTTGTAAAAGTTATGCCTACGGATTACAAACGCGTTTTGGAAGAACAGGCGGCGGCATAATTGCATCGATCGAGATTTAGGCAAGGGAAAGTAGGATTAAAGATGGGCAAGCCCACTGGATTTAAGGAATTTGAACGCAAGACTGAGCCCTATCGCGATGCGATGGAGCGCTTGATTGATTTCAAAGAAATCTACACAGATCATCATGAAGAACATCTCGCAAATCAAGGCGCGCGCTGCATGGATTGTGGCGTTCCTTTCTGCCAATCTGCAGAAGGTTGCCCAGTTTATAATCTGATTCCCGAATGGAACGATCTGGTTTATAACAAGCGCTGGCAGGAAGCTTTAGATCGTTTACACAAAACTAATAATTTCCCTGAGTTTACAGGTCGAGTTTGTCCAGCTCCTTGTGAAGGCGCCTGCGTATTAGGGATTCATGAACCTGCTGTCACTATCAAAAACATCGAGTGCGCAATCGCCGACAAAGGCTTCGAAGAAGGTTGGATCGTTGCGAAGCCACCACATTTCCGCTCGGGAAAAACAGTCGCCGTTGTGGGGTCGGGTCCCGCTGGACTGGCTGCTGCAGCGCAACTCAATCTGGCGGGACATGAAGTCACTGTCTATGAGCGTGATGATCGTGTTGGTGGACTATTGATGTACGGCATTCCAAATATGAAATTGGATAAAGGCGTAGTAGATAGGCGGGTTAATCTATTGAAGGATGAAGGCATTAATTTCATAGTTAATGCTGACGTGGGTGGAAATGGAGAAAATGCAATTGCGTCTGATCAGCTACTTAAGGATTTTGACGCAGTTCTACTTGCGACTGGCGCCACTAGTCCTCGTGATTTACCAATTCCAGGGCGCGAAGGCGACGGTGTGCACTTCGCAATGGAATTCTTGCTTAAGAATACTAAGAGCCTTTTAGATTCAAACCTAGAAAATGATGATTATATTGATGCCAAAGACAAAAAAGTTATTGTTATCGGGGGCGGTGACACCGGCACTGACTGCATAGGCACATCTTTGCGTCACGGTTGCAAGTCGTTAGTGAATTTTGAAATCATGCCGAAACCGCCGGAAGATCGAAGCAATAATAATCCATGGCCTACCTGGCCTTTAATTTTTCGCGTGGACTATGGTCACGAAGAAGCAGCCGCACGAGATGGCCAGGACCCGAGAGTTTATTCGATTTCGGGCAAGGAATTTGTTCGGAATGATTCAGGCAAGCTCCTTGGCAT
>Ga0206683_10000200_pt1 | contig 45302 bp, 49 predicted proteins | sample M280m12015metaG_FD_155483 | JGI IMG/M metagenome (GOLD analysis project Ga0206683, IMG submission 155483) | Ammonia-oxidizing marine archaeal communities from Monterey Bay, California, United States - M2 80m 12015 | ecosystem: Environmental > Aquatic > Marine > Intertidal zone | place: USA...
GACTCCAATTTTAGATCCTTCAATTACCGTATTGGTAATAACATTATAGGCCATAGTGTCTATGTAAATAGCACATCTACAGTTCTGGATATAGCAGGTATCAATTTTTGTTGAGGTGTTTACCCCTGCAGCTGAACCAGCTTTAAATTTAATTCCATCTCCTACTGCCTTTTTGATAATAACCATCTCAAAGACAGAGTTAATAGGCTGTTCAATCCTTAAGGCATCTTGAGGAATGTTATTCATAAAGATCCTTTTAAAAGAGTATCCAGAAACAGCTCTAGATCTACCTCCAGCAGTCTTAATTCTTCTGAATCTAATACCTCCTCCATAGACTTGATCGATTCCCTGGCCGAGGAATCCCATATCTTCTATTACGGCAGCTCTAACATTATCACAATCTATAAATTGTACATTGTTTATAGGAGAACCATCTTCTAGACTAAACAAAATTATATTCGATCCTCCTCCTGTTGGAGTTGTTACAACTGTAGCACCATCTGGAGCAGACTCATTTACACCACTAGAGTTCTTGTAGCGTAGTACTTTAAGTCCATCATTGTTATCAATAGCTTCTACCAGTTCAAATGTTCCACTATTGTCAGACTCTCCAGTATTATCTACTCTAATTAAATCAGCAGGTCTATTTAGCAATAGCTTTTCGCCTGCAGGTGCTGGAGTTATAATCTCCATTACTCCGTTTCCTATATCAGTAATAGATGCTATTTCTGTTTCGAAATATTGTTGATCAGGCATCTGATCTCCAAACCATCTCATACCTGTATAGAAAGGAAGTGTGTCTGTAATTTTGTAGTATCCTGCAGGAAAGTAAACCGGTAGGTTGTTTTCTCTAGCGTTCTCAATAGCGTTCTGTATCGGCAACGTATCATCTGCTTTACCATCTCCTGCAGCACCAAAGCTTCTGACGTTTACTCCATAAGTAATTAAATCTAAAGCAGCCTGAGTTTGAGTAATTAACGCAGTGTTAGTTTCTACTTCTTGTTTTGTGGTGTCTATAGAATTAGTATTACTATTAGCTTTACTGTCAACAGCGGTTATAGCATTTGCATTTGCAGCTACGCCCTCAGCATTCTGTATAATGGAGTCATCATGATCATTTACAATTTGCTTAACCTGATTGGCATCTTCAGCTTTCCACTTGGTTGAGTCATCTCCAGGTATCTGCGAACCTGTCTTGTCTCCGTAATTAATTTTAGCCATTTGAATTTATTTATAAGTTAAAGTCTAGATTATAATCGAATACCTCTTTACTACAAGGAGATAATATTTTGTAAGCTTCTATCCATGCTGGAGTATCTTGATCGTAGGTAATGTAGCTAGCATTTGGATCAGATGGCCAACAAGATAAATCTTGATTAAAAACCGTAGCTCCTCTGAACATGTTCAAATAATCTTGGTTACTAGATACATCCCAATCATCTAAAGGATGGTTGAAAGAACTACAATTAAAGAAGAAGTATGCAAGGTCAGTAACACCTTCAACGCTTATGTTTATTGGCTGGTCAAAGTTAGAACATCCGGATAAAAGTCCTCTGAGACTAGTTAGTCCTGTCAAGTTCCATCCGTCTATACTCTGGTTAAATTGAGATCCATTATCGAACATCCCCAGGTTACCATTTGCGCCTGTAAAATTCCAGTTGCTAATATCTCCTACATTACCGTGTACAGGTGCAAATAATCCACCAAAGCACTTAGCAAAATTCCACACATTAGAAGTATCCCAGTTATTGAGATCTCCACTGAACGGACAATCATTAAACATACTAGCCATGTTCTCAACTTTAGACACATTCCAATCATTAAGGTATTGGTCAAAAGTACTGGCTTGCCAGAACATCATAAAAGTCAAAGTAGCATTACTCATATTCCAATCTCCTATAGGCTGATTGAACACAGAGTTGCCTTGGAACATAGAGCTGAAGTCAGATCCTTGGCCTACATCCCAATTAGTTATGTCCCAGTTATAATTACCCATAGCGAAACAAGATGTAAAATGGGTTACATTAGACACATCCCAATACTCTAATCCTGGATCTCCAAGGAACGTAAAAAAGAAGAAGGTAAACTTTAGATTGGTAACACTTGAAGTGTCCCAAGAGCTAAGATCTATAGCTTCAGAGTACTCATTATTGTTTGGGAAAAGATTTTCAAGAGAATCTATTCCGGTTATAACCAGCTTAGACAAATCTTGCTTATTAGCTATAGCTGTATCTAAACCTGCTCTATCTACTAAAGTATAGTATACTCCATCAAGTATAGCCGTAGTTCCAACAGGAGTATTTTCGTAAGCCTTTATTGTTACACCGTTCTCGTCATAGTAGAACCTATCTATAATACAAGTAGACTGTACTTTCCAATACCCATACCAGCTATCTGCACCGTTGTCATAATTTACCATAGGTATAGATGGGTCGATAGCCCAGCATGACAAGTTCTGGTTAAATGATGCAGCAAACTGGAACATGTAACTCATCTGAACTGCATTTGATACATCCCAGTTCTTAATGTCTGTATTAAAAGCTGTAGCCTGGTTAAACATGGCGTAGAAATCTGTACAGTTTGAAGTATCCCAATAGGATAAATCACCATTAAAAGAACTTGCTCCTTGGAACATAGCCTCGAATGTAACTGCAGCTGAGGTATCCCAAGCTGATATGTCATCTACAAACCCATCATTATTGTAGAAAATAGAACTAAAATCTTTTATACCGGTAGTACAGTATTGAGAAGCATCCCCGGAAGGGCCCTCGCCATTATTATAGATCATGTCTCTATCTGCTAGAGTAATAGTAGTTCCATTGAATACATCAGTATGTCCTACAGGAGTATCAGCAAAAGCTTTTACAGTCACTCCATTTTCATCCAGGTAAAATCCTACTCCAGGTGGATTTACAGGTTCTTCGTAATCGTCTAAAGTAAGGGTGAAGTATTCAGGATTCCATGCATAGGCTCCACTATGGTATCCACCACTATTTAGCATACTAGGTAGCTCCCATCCACGTAAGTCAGCATTAAATTCTGTAGCTAATAAGAACATAACTGACATGTCTGTAGCAGCTAAAGGTCTCCAATTAGCTATGTCAGTAAATCTGTAGTTGGAATTGTAGAAAGCACCTGCTATGTTTGGAGTCTCACTAACGTCCCAAGAACCTATCTTAGGATCCGTTATAAAGTTCACATTAAAGAATGCGTTGAAAATAGTCTGAACACCTTTAACATCCCATGCACTTAGATCTGAATTAAGGTTTGCATTAGAGAACATGCTCATCATCCCTAGTGGAGAGTTCTTAACTTGTCTAACGTCCCAGTTCTCCAGTCCGGTAATTTCAAATCCGAATGGGTAAAAACTTGGTATAGGACCAAAAGCACTAAAGAATCCATCGATTACTTTAGTTGTTACTATCTGATCAAATGTATACTCTCCTCCTACTAGTAAAGAGAACAATGAGTAAGGATCTCCAAACCCATATCCATTACTAGCTACTATCCTCATCTTACCGTCGAACATTCCAGTATCTCCACCAGAAGCCTGGTCTATGGCCGCCAAAGTAATACCATTGTCTAAGTAGTAGAATGGAGTAACATACACCACTTTATCTATAACTACTCCGTTAGGATCTATCTGTATACATTCTCCATTACTAATGGCAAAGAACCCATTATCACCATCAAAGGTAACTGAGTCAAAGTAATTAGTGAAGATCACATCTCCTATCAAAGGTTCATCCTGTTCTCCGTCATGAGCTAGCCACGATATAGGATTAGGATTAGGTATATAATTAGAGTCGTTTCTAGTCTGATCTATGTAGAACCCTATAAGATCAACTCCAAACTCCCCTCCCCAGTCCAGTGGTACTTCAGGCCAGTTTATAGCATTATTAGTACCTGAAAAAGCTCCCTCTGTATTTGTTAGATTAAGAGTTAAATCTCTCCAGAACCTAGGTATAACACCCTCTATTGTTGGGATATCACTCCATGCGTATTTAACATTCTCTAGGGAGTTCATACCATCTAGATAATCTTTAGGTATACTCAAACCACCATACCTCCAGAAAGCCCTCTCCATAGTTGTCAATTCAGACAGATGATTTATAGAAGGTAAAACAGTACATTTACTGTTCTCAAAAGAGTAGAATAAACTATTTATTTTTGTATTGTTTATCAAGAAATCTTCGTCTATACCGTTTACTAACCTATTAGCTCCTCTAAACAACATAGTAATATCAACTAGCTCAGTACAGTTCTCCAAAAGAGTGCTAGGAACAGTATTGATTGTAGCTTCTTGAAATGCAGAATTCATTTTAGTTACATTAACGCTATTCTTAAATATTTCTCCTGCATACTCTATCTGTTTACACCTATAGAAAAGCCTGTAAAATGAGTCTACAAGAGGCATATCATAAAACAAATCCTCTGGAATAGTAATAATATCAGAATTACTAAAAACTCCTTCTGCTTTCGTTACTTTACTGAAGTCTTTAAATATATTTGCAGGAACTTCTGTTATTGGAGTAGTACTAAATAAGTAAGATATATTCTCCATTAAGACACTTTCTTTGAGAAAATCTACAGGAACTGTTTGTATAGAAGTTCTATTAAGTAAGAAATCAACTCTCTTTAATTTAGGCAAATCTCTAAAGAGAGTGTCTTGTATCTCAGTAATAGGAGTGTTGTATAAAGCAGTTGCAAGACTAGTTACATTTGGGAAATATCCATTAAAGAAATCAATATCTACTTCTGATACTAAGGTATCTCTAGCCAAATCCCCTAGATCTATCTCATTAGTTTGTTTAGTACCTCCAAACCAAGATGTTTTTAGCTTGGTTATCTTTGTACCTCTAAAAGCTTGCAGTCCTCTTGACTGTATCTGAAACCCTTCAAAAATACCATCGGGTATATCTGTAATTTTTATAGCCTCACAACAAAATCTCTCAATATCTATTTTACCTGTTCCTCCGTTCTGTGGACTACTTAGAGAGTTTTGTAAAATGTCTCTAGGTATTTCTGCTATATTCCATTGAGAGAACAAGTCTCCTCTACCTGGCTCAAACTCTACCTTACTAAAGAACTGATCATCTATTTCTAAAGTGATATCATCGTAAGTTCTATAATCCCTTCCAAGAGCATTTAAAGAGTAAGTTCCCCATTTACCGGTAATAGAATGAGCATTATTTAAAAGATTAGGTGAAATGTATTTAACTCTCCAAGCCTCATCTAAAAATGAATTTACTGATACTGCTCTTACACCATCCAACCAGTCATCCGGTATAGCTTCTATAGACCTAACTCCATTTAATGAGTAAAATATAGATAAACCTGTATCTTCATATTTTATAAACTCAGTAAATCCTGTAGGAAGAGCCTCTAAAGAGTAAGCATCTCTCCAATTAAATAGGTATCTTGTTTTATCGTAAGTATAATCTTTTTCCCCGTTAAACTTAGTACCTCTTTTAGAGTTTAATAGACCTGTTATTGCTCCATCGGGTATAGATTCTATGTAGTGACATTGGTAAAAATCGTAAAAGATGTTACCTAGATCTCCCCACTGAGTTATTCTTTTTACTGTATCGTTAGTAGGACTTTGATTAAACCCTACTTGGTTAAGTCTTCCTGTGAAAGTAACTTGGTAAGAACCTGCTGTAGCATAGGTCTTTGTAAAGCTTAAACCAGGTGCATAGTTGGAATCGTTAAGAGTATCTGTAGTACCATCCCCCCAATCCGCTACTGCATTGTTACCAAATTCTAGAGGATGGTTAGACCCAATGCTGTTAGTAAGGACAAACTCAAAATTATCTGAAGGTATATCCACTTCCATTACGAAAGAGTAATTGGCTGCTATCTGGCCTTTATCTATTATTACTCCTTGATCATTAATCTGTAACCAAGTGTACTCATCAAATCCATAAAACTTCGAGCCACCTTGGAACAGGTTCTCAGTGTATACATCAGTAAATAGCACATCATTAATCTGTGGTATACTTACTAGGTCCTTAACGTACATAGTGACATTAGGGAATACACCTAGAACTTGCTCTTTAGTGTCATGTGGATAGTTATCCATGACAAATCTGTCTGGAATTACTTGTTCTTCCTCAACTTCTAACTTAACCTCTTCTATTAGAGTTATTAAGTACTGCCAGCCTATGGAAGGATTTTTTCTAAGAACTGCAAATCTACCGTTTACACCAGGTCCTGCTCCACAAACTGCATATTTTTTAGATTCTTCAAAAAATAAAGAGACTATCGTCTCTACAGGAGCATTTATTTCGTCGAACTCTTGCAAAGATTCAGCCAGAGATAAAAAGTTAGCACTAGTTATAACAGGCTGACCTGCACAGGATAACATAGGATCCTGAGCCCAGTCTAGTGTAGATAAGATAGAGTCTTGAGAGTTCATAGTCAAAATAGTTTTAGCTCTTTAAAGATAAGAATTTATTTATTGTTCTTACATTGTGATTTATAGTACGAGGTTTAAATGTCTTATCCGTAAAGAACATGCGCTCAGGCAGAAAAGTTTCTATAAATAAAAACATACCAGCTGTAACTCTTTTCTTAGAACTGGATGGAAGAAGGACGCATTTGTTTACCAAAACATCGAACTTCTCCCAGACCCACTTCTGCGCGTACCTGAATCCTTCATCTGAAGCATGCAGTTTACCGTAACCCGGAGGAGCCTTGACATCTACATAAGTAACATACCCATCGTAGAAATCCGAGTGTTGACAGTAGAAGTAAGTATCTTTAGGTTCTTTCATCAGACTACAAAATATTCCAATAGCTTTATTGTTCCACACTATTAACCTATCAGGGGAATATGTTAGTCCATTAAAAATAACCTCTTTAGATGTCTTAATTCTCTGCTCTTCTCTCTTAGTTCCTTTGTATACTGTGTAAGGATTACTTATTGTTCTGTGTAATCCGTTACTAAGAACAAAAGGATTGAAATCTCCTTGCTTGTATACAACATCGATGTAACCTTCTTTTATAAGTTCTTCTGTCCAAAGGTCAAAAATTTGTTCTTGTGTAGGGTTGTCTAGTATCTCCATAGTTAATTTTGGGTTAGAATTTATACCTGATCAATTTCTCATCAAAGTATTTACAGTAAATATTTACTAATGTACGCATTAATCCTCTTTTGTATTGTATTGGATACCTCATAACACCACTGTTATTTTTCACTTGGTTGCTATACTTCATGACCTCTCTAGCTTTTACTGATGCTTTCATCATCTGTCTCTCATGATTAGTAAGAGCTATCATCTCACAAGGTATATTAGGATCTACTTCTGCTGCCATCTTAAATAGCTCTTCGTAGTGATCCTCCCAACCAGGGTAAAATATTATAGGGGAAAAGTTAAGGTGTACCTGCCAACCTAATTCTTTAAGTCTAGTTATATGAGAAAGACGGCTTGTTATAAGTTCCATCTTAGGTTCTAGAACATCAGAATAAACTTGAGGCATTAATGAGATCCTTACTCTAGGAGGCTTGTTAAAATGATTTACATCTAGAGTAAGGAGTTTAGGGTATTTAGTGGCCATTGTAGAGTTTACTTCCGGGTGATCGTCGTACCTCTTCAGATAGTCCTCCAATGGCTCTGGCATATGTTTTTGCATGAGAACTAGGTCAGTATTACATGCGACATCTACCATTTTGTATACCGGATCTTGTTGATCAGGTTTCTTCTCGTAGGTTCTAGCCCACTCTACTACAGAGTCAAAGATATCTTCTACGTTCTTGTTCACGAATACTCTATCGCCATTATATCTTGACATATAGCAATAAGTATTTAAGCATCCTCCAAAGCAACCATGTATAACATTAGGAGCTATTGCATTTGCGCTGTTGTTATTAGGTTTGGTTACTAGAGTCTTAGTTTTTCTAGTTTTGATTGTTGCCATTACCTACCTTAGAGATCTTTAAGTGTTGTATACCTTGCCCAGTTTCTGCAGTTACCTCCAGAACTACCTCATCTTCATCATCTACTAGTATACAATAATCACCATAATCTACGTTAGTAAACACTCTTAATCCATTGACTACTGTAATCAATTTGAAACTCATGTTAGAGTATCTGATCTCTGTTGTAATTTTGTTGCTCATCTTATTTGTTTTTGGTTAATAATTTGTGGAAGTGGGGGAGTCGAACCCCCTTTTACTCTATAATGTGTTTAGTCTAAAAATTCTCAACTTACATATAATCGTAATCGTAGTCATTAGAATTATAACGTGCCGTTTAAACTATATCATATCTTACTCTAGAATAAAATATGAATTACATTAATTAGAACTCTACCTATGTTCTTAAGTTCCTTTCTTCCGTTTATCTACCCGGCGTAAAGATTACCTTCTTGCCATATTTCTTTCTCCAGGTTATCTCCTGTCATTTCCTCTAGTTTTTCTATTGGATGTAACTTTGGGAGAACATCACTGTCTTTTGTCTGAGAATGGAAGCTCCATCCCAGAGGCCCTAAATACTGGGGTCTTACTCCTGCTCTTTCACATACACAGAAGTGACATATAGAGTTCCTGGCATTGAGTTCTGGAGTACATTTGCACTCAGTTTGGCCATACGTATCTTTTCCTCTAAATCTATATAGAGTTATAGCCCATCCATCTGTTCTGGCTCTTCTACCAGCTCTAAAATGAGTTGCTGTTGAATCTTTTGCTTGCATGATTATTTGGGTTTAGTTGATAGCTAGAATTCCTCCACACATTCCTCTATGAAAGTCCTTTAGTTCTCCTAAATTTTCAAGTCCTCTTATAGTTGGACAGTCTTCATAAGGCAAATACGCTCTCCATTTTTCTGATCCTTTTACAGGTTCTCTATCTATGAAAGATGTTGCTCGCAACTCTAGTCGGTAAGTACCTCCATGAGCAGGAGAAGGTGCACAATAGTATTTGCAAATTGCATGTTGAGTGTATCCTAAAAGCAACAGAGCTTCGTGAGTTATAGGGTCTTTTAATTTCATCGTTTGTCTTTTTTAAATTTTCGTAAGGTATCTATGACCTGGTCTACCGTGTTACCATAGGGTCGGTCTTCTTTCCTATAGTATCCCATCCCTTTAAACTTCATGTTGTCATCATAAAGTTTAATCTCGTGGTGGTCTCTTAAGTTCTTGGGGCGTTTTTCCTCCCCTATTTCTTTCCATTCTCCTCCGTCCAATAAGAACAAAGGGAAGAATTCCGTAGTGGTGTTGGACATATTGGTTTATTTGAATTTACCCTGGGCAAGTCTCTCTTTCTTTCTTTCAGCAGCTGCAAGAGCTGCGCTATCTTCGCTGTAAGAGTTGAAATAAAAACCTGAAATAGGGTGTACTTTTTTCTCCCAGAATTTACCTCTGAGTCTAGGGTTGGGGTGTTCTCTATCTTCCATATAGTATAATTAAAAAAGGGGAGCATAGCCCCCCTTAAATCATCAATCACTGTAATTATAACAAGTGCCAATTATTAACCGGCTACTAAGTTACAAATTTTTCTGCTTAGTATAAACTCCATTCCTAGGTGCACCTCCTTCTTTAGTAGGTTTCATACCTAAAAACACGATATTCTTATACAGGAGATCTTTTGGGGAGTTAAGTAAAGCTATCCTGTCATTAGTATCGAATCCATTTATCTGAACTTTACACATTAAACCAGAAGGTAGTTGAACTCTTAAAGAGTCAGCTTTACCACTAGGTAATCTGTCTCCTTTCTTCTTAGATGTTCTACTAGAACCCATAGAATCAATGGTCTTAGCTACATTTGGGTCAGCAATTGTGCCTTCTACAACTTCAATAACTGTACCTTTGTAAGCAACCATGTCTTCTTTGGCCTTAAATCCTAGAGCTTGGTTCTCAGTATACCTACCACATTTGTACGGCGCGTCTTTCTTTACTAGCATCAGTCCTTCATAACCGTCTATCAAAGCTTGATCATAAGCTTGGTAGAATTCATCGATATGAGTGAACCCATGATGAGGTATAATCTCAACTATGTGGTCTACATCTATCTTTTCTACCATAATCTCTAGCATCTCTAGTCGATCGGTTTTTGAAAACCCTAGAGCTCCTTCTGAGTACCAGTCAAACAAGTGGAATTTCAGATCAGCATGCCAAGTAGTTGCCCACTCAACACTTCTGCCTGGGTAAGGCCATGCAGCCGTACCATACTTCTTCTCCATAGTCTTTTTATACTTAGGATCTAGTACGTTCTCCTTCTTGAAAAAGTGAGAAAGTTCAGAGAAACCCACTCCATGTGCATAGAACTCTCCCTCAATAATACCAGCATGCATGGTCTTATCGTAGAATTCTTTAGCCATTCTTTGGATCTCAACGTTCTTGATCACTTTCTTGGTTCTAGAGTATGCTACACCTCGGTATAGTTCTACTCTCATCCCATCTAATTTTAAAGAGTACAACCAGTCATCAGGAAATGCTAAACGCACTTCCCAATCTGGTGGGTTACTTTTACTGTTATTGGGAAATAAATTAGGTTTGAAATCTTTAAACATAGTAGTGTTCTATAAACCAGGATTCATCAGGTATGTCCATTAGCTCGTCATTCTCATTGACTTGATAGTCTAAGAAGTCTGTTATGTACTCCCTAAGCTTTTTAGTTCTTGTGAGAGCTTGTAAAGCTGGGTGAGATACCTTGAAGCTATCCATGGTTTGGTTATAAGGCAGTCCGGAATAATTATAGATGCATTTTTTAGCTTCTTTACTCATTCTAGAGTACTTGCCTTGTATAAATAATTTAGTGTCAGGGGTGAAATGATATGGGACACGAAAGATAAGATGTACAGAGTCTTTTATCTTAGCTTCAGTTACATAGTTCTCGTTACTCTTGTAGGCTATTGAAAGAGGTCTTTTAATAAGTTTTACATAGATAAGTTCTCCTTTCTTATCGATATAAGAACCGGCAAAACAATTGTAAAAGGACTTCTTATTAAGGCCCAGTAATGGTAACATGTAATAAGTAACTAGTGTGTCTTTATCAGGAATCAAAAAGGTCATTGAATAGGTCTTCGGATTGGTTAGCATATTTTGTTGGCTTTAAAGTTAACACTTTATTGCATTCTGATTCTACATCAGCACCAAATTTACTTACCTCATCAGGAGATAGCATCTTGACCATTCTGTAAGTAGTGGTAAACTTATTGATAGCCTCCTCTTTAGGAAACTTAGACAAATATAGTTTACTTACTGCTTTCTTGTAGTCTTCAGGTCTATAGTTATTCAAATACTTAAGAGCTTTCTTCATACCCATGCCCGGTATACCTGCGAATTCTCCCGGAATATCGGTAGGATCACCTGCTATAAGTTGACAATACAAGAAAAGATTTGCATCATCTTCTGTCACATGATTCCATCTCTGTTCTTGGTTCCAGCCTCCTTTAAATGGGTTGTAGTGCATTCCTTGAACCTGATCAGCATCTTTGTCTCCAGTCACTAATAAGAACTCATCTAGATCGTACCTTGTAGCACATAAGGCCATAGCATCATCTGATTCTATGTACTTAAGTGGTATACATCCTAGTTCTTTAAGTTCTTCCATAATTGCTGGCTTCCACATGAGTATACCATCTGAAGGAGTTCTATGACTCTTGTACTCAGGAAGTATTACGTTCCTAAAGTTGTCAAATCCTTTTCCTTGGTAGAACATAAGGAATTCAGTGCATTTTGAAGATGCTTGTACCTGTAATAGAAATGAACGGACGTGATTTCTCACGCCCTGTTCATCATCTCTATTCCCTTTTGCATACTGTACATTCGCTACAATATGAACTATAGGGTCTAAATCTAAAATACCTACCATTAACTGTCAGAATTAGCTCTAGTTATACGCTCATGAGATTCATTAATAGCATCTTGAACTTTAGTATAGTTGCTATCTCCTAATTTCTTGATGATAGACTCGATACGATCTTCAGATGAAGCTACATAATCAGAACTATGGTAAGTACCAGAATTCTTAACATCATCGATATCAGCAATTGCATAAGGGAATAATGCATCAGTTCTTAGCGCACTACCCTGGTCTTGGAAAGATAGTACATCAGAAGGATTCACAAAACACAATAAAGTGTTGTTATTGTCCCTTCTGTAACTCTCAATGTATTGCAATCCACCTATGTAAAGACCACCACCACCAAAGGTGTTGTTTAGGTTACGTAAAGCTTTTTCAGGTAAGTACTGAACCTCACCAACTCTATAAGTATAGCCTAGTTTACTACCTGAAAAGAATAGGTCACCATTTCTACATATAGCAGGAGTGAATACTAGTTCTTCTGATACTTTAGGTAAATCTAAAGCATCTTCTACAAGAACCTCTCCAGTAACCTCATCTACAGCTCCAGGTAGAGTAGCATACTTAGGATTCTTAACCTTGATGTAATTACCTGGGTTCTCCTCGTCCTCTATGATCTCATACTTCCAATCAACTAAATCCACTACTTTGTAAGTAGCTAGAAGACCCTCTTGAGTAATAGAGATGTCTTGGAAAGTAGACATATTACGAGCTTCGTCACTCGTAAAGCCCTCATCCATCAACTTGTTTGCAGACTCCATATCTACCCAAGTATTTGTGATGTAAGTGTAGAAATAATCTATCATCTCTGCATTAACTCTAGGATTAGATATAACTCTTATCCAGAACTTCTCCATAGGTGCAGTATCGGTACCATCATCTATAAGTTCTTCTAAAGCTTTACCCATTTCTTCAGATAAAGTGATCTCTGTACCCGTAACTCTGTATCCTTTACTAACTGGGTTGTACTCCAGAAAGTTAAGCTTAGTAGCGTTGTAGACTTTATTAGCTTTCACTAAAAACTCTTCTAATTTCTCTTTAGAAAAATCAGCATCAATTGCTGTTAATTCCTTTGAATTTTCCTCAGAATAAGGTGTATTAAATGGTGTACCATTAATAACTCCTACGATTCTGTCTTGTACTCTTCTTTTAATTAGCATAATAATAAATTTGATAGTTTGTTAATTGATTCTGTAACTGAGTCACTATATATAGAGTAATCTGTCATACCTTTGTACAGCACCTCCATAGCGCTTTTGTTTTTGTTTACGTGGTCTGCCCACTTAGCTGTGTCATCTGTAACATCTTGATCATAAGCTACAATTTGAGTTATTCCACTAATATTGAATTGTTTTAGTAATTCATTAGCAGCTTCAAAGTCGTTTGCTTTGATAAGATCTTGCGCCTCACACATAATATCTGTCATATCCATAACAAATTCTAGAGCTTCATGGAAAGCATCTCCACTGCCCCAGAATAGTCTTCCTATGAATTCCTTCATAGTCATGATATCACGAACATCAGGACTATTATCTTTTTGAACCCAAGTAAGGCATGTAGCTTCATTCGGTAATAGGAAATTAGCTAGAAAGTTTAAAGTATCTTGTTTAAGTACTTTAGTTCTTATTAGGTTCTTAAGCTTAATAGTGTAGTCTAAAGTTTTAAAGTTCTTGGCTACCTTGTAAAAAGTAGCTAGTATCCTAAACTCAGGACAAACAGTAAGTACTCCATTATCTACGTTAAATAGATAGGATTTGTACTCTCTTATTATATCAAGGTCTGCCTCTAATATAGAGTTGTAATCTGATTTACTGGCTACCATTAAGGTATCAAAATTTGTCCTAAGACCAAATCCAGCTCTAATTTCCCTAAGAACTCGTGAAAGCATTTGGTTAGAAGAGTCAAACATAATGATAGGTCTTTCAGTATTAACTCCGGAGACAGAATAGGTTATGTACTTATCTTCTAGGCCAGACACAGGAATTTCCCATCTAGTTATAGTAGGATTAGTAACTTTAACAACAGAGCTATTACTAATGTATCCTTCTGCGTATGACTTACTGTAAACTTTAGGATAAATAAGCTTATTCTGTTTACGTAAACGAGCAGCTTCCTGCGCATCATTGTAAACATCATTTTCAGTAACTTCTTGCTCATCTTCTATATCATCTGCGTCAGTTCCTAAGTTACCAAATTCAGCGTCATCCACATTAAAGTTTGCTACTGAGTCAAAGTAGTCATACCATGGTTCTGCATCTTCCGGGTGATCTACAGCCCATCTAGATATAGTGGACAATCTTACATAGATAAAAGTCTTCAGCTTGTAGGTTTCATACAAGTATCTTACTTTTCTCTTAGTAAGAGGCGTCTCATCAGCTATAACAACTTTCATACCGCCAAATTCCTCAAACCTAGATATTGAAGTTTTACTTACATAAGATGTTCTACTGTTCTGAACATAAGATACAACTTGTACTCTAGCTCTATCTAAGGTTTCGAAGTAACTGCTGATAGAATTGAATTCTATAGCTATAACTTGTCCATGAGGCATTACTACAGTAGTCTTAGACTTGATCTCTGCAGAATTCAAGAAGCTAGTAAAAGCACCTAAAGGTGACATAATACTGTACTTGCTGTCCATCTTGCTTTTATAGTCAGTTGCAACAGTTATAAGATCCTTAGAAGACTCTGCAGTTTTACCTGCTGCAGTCAAGAACTTATGTGCTGATAACTTAGTCTTCTCAATAGCATCTAAGATGGTTGTCTTGGTCTTATCAGTCCACTTCAAAGATTCCCTTGATTGGTTAATGTCTACATCAGTAGCTTTAACTTTAATACCCAGGGCACCGTTTCTACCTTCCAGTTCTAGTTCATTCCAACTAATAAGTCCATAATTAATACCGTCAACAACGATATAAGGCTTAGAATACTCAGAATTTCTCTGTATGATGACATCATTATCCTCATACAGGTTCTGGTTATCGATCAAACCTCCTCTTTGGTTGCCATATTCAGTGTAGCTAAAGTCTATCAAGTTGTTAAATGCAGAGAATTGCTTGTAAATAGCATCTATGTACTTCTTCTTGTTGTGCTTTTTAGCTTCTATGGATAAAGTAACACCATTATTTAGTGTTGTAGGCTCCCAGTGAACTTCTCTGACGCTTTCTGTACCATCAGATAGTTTGACCTTCCATTTCTCTGTATAGCCGTTAGGGTTCTTCTGTGTTACTGATTCATAATCGTGTTTAAAGATCATGAAAGTAGTTTGGAAGCCATTGTATCTTGTTTGCATAGTGTAGTAATCTACACCTGTAGCAAGACCTGATTTGGCGCCAACACCAAACTTACCTATCAAGTTCTTAAGATTTCTCTTAGAACTGTAACCAAGTCTGAAGTAACCTCTTAATCGTTCTCCTCCTAATCCTACACCATTATCTGTGATAGTAAACAAATCTCTACCATCATCCTTATCTTCATAAGTAACATAGATAGAGTTGCTCTCACTCAGATAATTAGGGTTATAGTACTCTCTATCAAAAGATGAATCTTTCAGTAATTTACCGTCGTCTTCTCTTTGTAGAAAGTGGTCGCTCTCAGGGGCTCCAGACAATATAATATCTTTTGCAATCTCTTTCTCTCTGTTTGAATCTATACAGTTAGAAATAGTTTCTCTTACAAAACTTCGGATTGGATAAGAATAAATGTCCTCTTGCATTGCTTGAAAGATGAGGTCTTTTGCACCTTCATCGATCTCTTTTAGTATACCAGGTCTTTCATCCTGATCTATGTGTAATTCTGCCATGTTGCAATTACAGTTGTTTTAATAAAATTAAGTATATACTCTTCTTTACCCTGGTTCTTGTAGTCAGTGAAAAGATCTGTTGGATCTTTAGCTTCCATCTTGTCTACGTCTACCGGAATGAGAAAAGGATATTTTTCTAAATATTTAGATGTTGCTTTTTTACCTGCATCATCGTTGTCTAGCCATATTATAATGGTGGGAAATCGTTCTTGGAGTATTTTCATGCTATGATCAGAAATCATAATAGATTCAGAAGGCCCAGCTACTGAGTTCCAATTGAAGTTAGCTCTAAAGAAAGCTATCTCTTTGGTGGACTTAGTTATAATACACAAGTCAGCTTTACTGTCTAGTTGTAGCATCCCTTCAACATAGTTTCTCTTATAATTATTCCTGAACTTAAGCAATTTGTCTTCAAATGGTTGATAGATTTTATAAGTTCCTAGAATTTCATAGGATATACATAATGTTTTAGGATGTACTATAGAATGTTTGTTGTCTTGAATAAAATGTAGTAGATTTGGGTTGTAAATTTTATATTTTCTTCTGATATCTTCACCCACATTTAGAAAATTCCAGTAATCAACAAATTGAGCTGATTCGCACTCAGCTTTTGTTATTTGTATCACTGCTGGACTTTTCTTTAGTGGTGGTGGTTTCTTAATAAACTCAGGAGTAAACGAAGGAACATCTTCCCCGTCAAATCCGAGTTTCAAGTCAGAATTAAGTTGTAACAAAGTCTTCCTAAGTTCCCACTTATCTCCTCCTCCAAAGAACAGTCTGAGAAACAGTATAACATCACCTGTTTCATTTATTCCATGATCTTTAAACATCAAATTACCACGCTTACCGTAGTAAAGTGAAAAGCTTGGATCAGAATCTATTCTCCTAATAGGAGAACTGTACTTAGTTCTGAGCTCTAGATCAGTCCCTATATAATGACAATACAGGGAATAATCATCAACCTCTCTAAGTACGTTCTCCTTAGATAGTAAGGATCCATTTAAATACTCTTCAAATGGGTCTTTCATTGTTTAGCTAGAGAATAAATCTGGCTGCTCATCAGAAGCATCGTCTGCGAACATGTTCTCAGCACTAACTGTCTCTTCTTCATCTGTATCAGATGGAGTAGCTGCTACTGGGTTAGGATCATTCTTCTTGTTCTTGATTTCCCACTCAGACCATCCAATTTTAGATGCTTCTTTAGGGATATCCATAGACTCTAACCATAGATCGAAATCAGAGTTAGAGATAGTAGGATAATGCTTGTTAGCTGACTGTCTGATGAACTTCTGTCTGAATGGACGTGGCTCTTCAAAACCGTTAACACTCTGGATAAACATGATGAATCTTGTGTACAAGTTAGCTAGAACCTTCAACAAGAATTCCTCCTTGGTAAAGTTCTGTAAAGCTTGCTTCACAAGTTCTTTATTGTTTGTGTCAACTAGACCGTCAAACATAGCAAATCCTCCTAGTGCAGTATTTACCTGATCTTCTGTACCATACAACAAAGCATATTGCTTTAGTTTGTGAATGATTAAGAAGATGTCTTTACCAAGTTCTGCTGGAGTTTTAGCAGGGCCGTCATAAGTTTTCATGTTTGGGGGAAAGAATATAATTTTCCCTTCTATAGCCTCAACAGATTGGTTGTTCGCAAATGCATTAAACATAGAGTCTTCGTCTGGTTTTGATGCAATGTGTAATTCTAGAGATCCTTTCTCGTTAACTTTAGTTTGTGGAGTTAGCATTAGATCTTCGTGGATGCCTACTTTTAAGTATGCCATAATAAATAGTGGTTTTAAGGTTTATATAGTAATTGATTTATCTTCTACTTTGAAATTCTCGACTGTTCCATTTTTGTAGTCGCGTATACGGTCTAGCATGTATTTCATATCATTGGGTATATACAATGGAAATAAGCCAGGAGGAGTTTTAGCATGTCTGATGCTGTCCTTGTTTGTAAGAACACCATACTTAATGCCTCCGTCTTTCTGGGTTTGAGTAAGACCGTGAAAGATGTAGGTAAAGTAGCTTGGTATATCGATAGCGCCATCTAGTAATTTACCAGAAGACTTAAAGCCGACAGTACCATCATCTTTAGTATCTGTGTGATGGATCACGACAATGTCAAGATCATCACGGTATGTCTCACAACCTCTAATGATAGCTGAATGAACAAGTGCACCAAATTCATTCCATCTCTGGAAAGCTTCGTTACCTGAGTTCCTGTTCAAGAACTTAGCACTAAAAATATGTGAGGTAAAGTAATGCGTAAAATCTTCTACAATTATAGTACGTACATAGTTAAATGCTTCTGCTGTAGCAATTTGCTTTATGTACGCTTTAAGATCTGCTAACTTGTCAGTAGTAAGAAGGTTCTTGTTCTCTTTACTGTAATTAGAACTTGCACCATAGATTGATATCGATTTTGCATTGGGTTTTATGATCACTGTTGTTTTAGGATCAAGGGTTCTTAGAGCATAGGATTTACCTACACCACTTTTACCCATGTAAAGGATTGGCTCTGCCATAATTTGTTGAAAATGAATTAATTAGGTTAATAATTGATAGTTCAAAAATAAGGAAATCTACTTGTTTTTCCTAATATTTTTATACACATCATCTAGCTTCGTTGTGTCTGCTGGGTGTGGCAAAATGGAGAAATGATTACACTCCCCCAAGAATTTCATACCGAACGCAGCCCCATCAACTCCAAAGGAATTTTTGAGTATGTGAACAGAACGAAATCTGTCATGCCCTTTAGGCGAAGTCATAACTCTTGAATCAGTTGGACTACTTGGGATTATTTTATACCCCATGTATTCCCCCTGGTCATTGTAAGCTTTATATCGCTTTGGATCGAATAAACCGATAATTAAATCTGAGTCAAAACCCATTTGTGAAGACTGATAAACATCCTCTATCTGAGGAGATAAGTCTGCACCATGTAGTTTTAACCTGTTTACGTCACCTAAAGCTCTATTCTGCTGGGTCACGACAACCGGACTAAAGCCATAAATATCTCTTACTTCGGATAAATATAGACTTATTTCGTCTAGTTCTCTCTTTCCTCCTAGTAGATTTATACCATCTAGAATAATAAATACAAATGTTAAAGCTCTATGCGGAATATAAACATGATCATGCTCATAAATTTGATACTCTACTTCTCTGTAAGTAAAGTTACCATATCTAGTGGGCCCTAACTTAGTTTCTTCTACTTTGTCTATTTTACCAATAAGCATATCTCCTTTGTATATGCTGTCACCATCACTTCTAAAGAGAACACCAAGTTCATTGGCACGTTTAGTAACGATCTCTTTTATAGTTTTGATGTTGGTCTTACCGTCTCTGATTGTAACATGAGATAAAATATCAGACATCTCTTCATCAAAACTTCTGATGAGGTTATAATGTTCTGGAGATATCTTTTTATCTGTCCAACCGAGTAGGTAATCTGCACTTAACTGCATTCCATAGTCTCTGTAGATTAACCAAGAAAGAAATTTAGCATGTTTGAACATCTGCTTTCTCTCTAACGAAAAGTAAATCGCTTCCCAGTGTACATCCAGGTCCGGGTTACTTTTTAAGTACGTATAAGGGTATAGAATAGTAGTAAGATCTGCTAATGAGGTCTTACCAGAACCTGTAGCACCAACTATGAGAATGTATCTAGCCATCATTAGGTTAAACACCTTTCCCATTCTTCCATAAGGGTTAGGGATATAAGTGACTTCTCCACGCAATGCAGCTTCAAGTTGTCTCAAATATCCTGAGTTGTACTTCTGATTCATAGTAAATTTTGATTATTTCCGTTATTATCTTGAGATCCAAAGAATCTATTATCGTTGTCTACATACTCGTTATACAAGTTTACAGCACCTTCAACTGTCTCAAATAAAGACTTGATAGATTGAGGCAATGTAACCTGAGTATAATAATCTGTAATGCACTGTATGAACACAACAGGGTCTATTTCTAGTTCTACGTAGTTCCTTACTATTTTGTTGATAGTGGATCTAGTACCAGAAGAACCATTCCGTAAACGGTAGTTCTGACCTTTAGGCGACATAGGTATATTACATACCGAGTAAAAATTAGATAATAAAGTATTTGGATTGGCTGTGATGATAGAACTAGGCCATGGTGAGTCAGTGATATCCCTAGCCTTCTTCCTAGCTTCCTTCTCAGTGATGAAAGTAGAAGGAGACGATACCTTTACCTCTTGCAGGGACATAAATCTATCCTCTGGCTTACTTGGACTAGTTTTCTCTTTCATTAAGATCTCCTTGTACTTGTTTGTAAGTATAAGTTGATCAGCTATAACCATTAGTATATCTTCTTTTACCAGTGTTTGTAACAGGTGTAAAACAGGTGAAGATAACTGGAATTCCTTGTGATTTATAGAGTTCTCTATATATCCTGCTGGAATGTAGTCATCTACATTCTGTTGAAGTATAACATTCTCTTTTAAGAGATAATCAAAAAGTTCTTCTTTTGTCATTAATCAATATTATTTAGTGTAGTCCCAAACTTCTGATTTGAGAACTACAGTGGAACGGATCATGTCCTTAGCCCAGTCGAGTTGGATAGTAGGCTTCACTTTAAATGAGCTGTCTGCCATCTCTCGATTGTAGTAAGGTACTAATATAAACACGTCAGCTTCTTGATCAGGTTTTAGCCTGAGCAATCTACCGAATCTTTGTGCTGCTTTAGTATCGTTCCCGAAATAAGATTCAAAAATTCCAACGCTAAGGTGAGGTATAGTTGCTCCTCTGTCTACTTTACCGCAAACAGTAAGTACATCTATATCACCAGTAATAAAATTGTTAAACGCCTCTGTATTGACCTTTTTCTTGTTCTTCCCATGATAACTACGACCTTCACCACCTATAGCATCTGCAACTTGAGTCCTCTTAGAGAAAACTATTATCTTCTTATCTCTCTTTTGGTTGTACTCTATAAGCTTCTGTGCAATCTCAATGTTTGCAAGGCTAGACAGTAGTACTTCACGGCGCTTTGCAGCGGCCGCATTATAAAGATAGCTAAGAGAATTCAGCTTCATATCGAGTTCTGCTCGTGTCAGTTCTCCTATCAAGTAGCCCTGTTTAGCCATGGATTTCTTCATGGATATACGTTCTACTTCTTTTTGGTGGTATTGGTAAGCATCATTGTCTGATTGTGTAAAAGATCTAGCTTTCCCATATTTATCCATATACTTAACTACTCTGTGTCTCTCGTTAGATAGCATGAACTTAACAACTGTAACTTTAACAGTGTTAAGTAAACCATCTTTTTGAGCTTGGTAGGTAGTATATTCTTTAAATACAGGTAGGTGTGCGTTAAACCATTCCTTCTTAGTTTCTGTAATGAAACCAGTAAGGCCAAGAATACGTAAATTAGGGTATTCATAGAAGAACTTGGACAAGGAATCGGTACCACCTGCAAAGTCGACTTCATCGGCTACTACAAAATGATCAAGTTCTTTGTCCTTTTTCTTCCACTTATAAGCTAATTGGTAAGTTTCTATTTCTACTCGTTCCCATAAATCTAAGGCATCAAAATTTTCAAACTCGCTCTTCCAGGTAACGTCCCTAAGAATCTCACTATTAACTAGTATCAATATCTTAGGTGGGTTCAATCTTTTAAGTATTTCGATAGCTATTCTACTCTTTCCATAACCTGTTGAAAGTACCATAGTACTCCGTAAAGGTAGGTCAGCGACGAATCCATCTATCGTCTCGTTTTGTTGTGATGTTCTTTGATCTAAGTTCATTTATAAGTATTTAATAGTTTAATGAGCGTCATACCAACTATTGCCATGTTCTGCACCCGCGTCGATAGCGAATCCAGCCAATCTGGCTGCTAGCTGCATATTCTTCTCTACAATTTGCTCAGATTTCTTGATTGTTTCTTCGTCATTTTTACTTTGAGCTAGTGTTTCATCGTGATAAGGTAATAACAGTTTTAGTAGTTTTTCTAGTTTTTCATGCTTGATGTTTCTACGCATAAGTACGAAAGCTATCTTCAAGATAGATGAACCTGCAGATTGAATAGGGCTGTTAAATGCCGCTCTTTCAACTCCTGCTGCTTCTTTACTATCATGTAGCTTCCACTGATCAAAATATCTAATCCGTCCTAAGACAGGTTCTATAATGTGACCATTGGTTAATGCGTAAGTACCAAATTTGTTCATCATAACTCGTACCTCTGGTACAACTTCGAAGAACTTATCTAGTATAAATTGTGCTTCTTCTATGCTCGATTTTAACTGAGCAGCTAAGCCTGGGGGTCCAATTCCATATAATACACCAAATGTAGTAGTCTTTGATTTGTCCCTCATAAGCTGATGTCCTTTACATTTACATTTCTTATGAGCTTCATTCTCGTAGAACTTACATCCAGGTTCTCTTGCATCTTCCCAGTCTTTACCAAATATCATAGAAGCATTCATAGAGTGAAGGTCATAACCTTGTCTCTTGTACTCCTGCCAAGATTTTACCGAGGCAAGCTTAGTAACTATCTCTAGTTCTTGACCATCGAAATCCGCATTGATAATTACTGTCCCTTCCTCTGGTACAAGCGCCTTTCTGTGAGCATCACCTTTACGTGGGATGTTCAGAAGATTAGGCTGTACTGAGGATAAACGACCTGTCTTCAGAATCTGATTGAATCTAGTTCTGAATTTACCATCAGGACAAACATGCTTATCGTAGAAAGATCTACCAAAGTTGTTTATCTGATAAGTGTAGTCAGCTACATCAATCATCTTTTGAATTATAGGATGCTTATCTAAGTGATCAAGTAAAGTATCTGCTTTAGTGTTAGGTATTCTAGGATCTATGAGTTGTAGAAGCTCCAGTTTCTGTGCTGGGGAACCCCAGTTAAACAGAACCTCACCTCCAGGTCTCACAATTCCTAGCTCTACCATGAAATCACGGTCCATTTGCATCAGTTGATTGTACACTGCACTTTCTATCATATCTTTAGTATCAGCTGTTGATATAGCCCATGCTTTGATAATGTTAAAGATGGCATCACTAGATTGTGTAAAAGCATACTCAGATGAAAGGAACTGACTGTTAGTAATTCCTAAATCTACAGGAAAGTCTGTATCAAGTTCTTTGAGAAGTTCTCTAAGTCCTTTTACTGAAGTACTTGATACTTCTTGCAATAAGAACCTTGAAATAATCTTCTTCTTGATGGCAGACGATGTACCAATGGTCTTTATTTGAGTATCTCGGGCGGAGTATTTTCCTTTATCGGTTATAAACTCTTCAAAATCATCTACAAGTAGCTGGTTCATTTCATCTATTGTAGATTCCATATCAGGTCTAATGCTATCCTCAATAGTATACCATTTGTCCCGGTCAAAAATAACACCCTCGAATTCCATGTCTCCTACTACCTTAGCAAACTCATTTTCCCACCATATAGTTTTATACAAACCTCGATTACCTCTCTGGTTTATACTCTTATCTATGGCTAGCATTTCTGCTTTTTGGGTCCTGTAAAGAGAAGGAAGTTTGACAGTATCTGTTGCAGCATATATGACTTTATCATCTGTCATTAGTCCATCACCAAAAGTCAATTGCTCTGCTTTAGATATATCAAATTCGAATCTCCTTAGATAAGTAGCTTTAAGTCCGTGGTATCCTGATTCAGCACTAAACCCATTGTTTAGAACTTGTTCTGATAACATGGTACACCATACATTCTCAAGTAAGATATCATACTTCTTAAGTATAGTGTAATCAAATACTACATTATGGATGATGCATAATCTAGATCTCAAGTAGTCTCTAAGCTTACCAATATAGGAACCATCTAGCTCCTCATATTCTATAACCCAAGACAGTTTTTCATCATAAGATGTAATGGCAATCACCTTAAGTTCTCTATCCACTATACTCTTGACAACATTGGTCTCTGTATCCAGGCCAATCGGACCCGGTTTATCGAACATTTGGTCAAGCGCCTCGGAGAAAGAAGTAGAGCTGAATTTTACCAGCCCTACATCATTACCTGTAAATAATAATTTACCCACTATAGACTGCTAAACAGATCAGGAATATTATTCTCCTCCTCAGCTTGTGCTTCTGGCATTGGAGCTTCTCCAACTGGCTCCTCATAAGAAATTGCAGATGCATCAATTGAATCCTGCACTGGATCAATACCTTGTACAATACCTGGTATTGGACTGTCAATAGTAGTCTCAGTAACTTGATTGGTCTTAGCACGCGTAGCTTCAGCAGCCAATTGTGATTGAGTCTTAGGTTCTACATGAACAACAGACAAAGGCATAACTGTAATGTCCTCACGTCTTACATAAGATGCAGTACCAGCTTTAGCTCCTTTGGTAATCATCTTAGGCAAGAAATACACATTAGTTGGGTGCCCTGGTAATGCATTGTCAAACATCATCTCAAGATCAACATAGCTTGTAGTAGCCCAGTCAATGTTGAATACTTGAGTTATCATATCAAGTAACTCATCTTTAACGAATGCTGAGGTACCTTGAGTATGTACAGAGTTAGATGGTTCTCCAGTCTCTTTGTGATATTTGGTAGAACCAAACACAGAAACTTTAGACTCACGCTTAGGTACTACACAAGCTAAGATAAATTCCTGCTCAATCTCAGCTGGGAACATGTTCCACTTCTTAGATGAGAAGATATCTAAACCATTTCCAGATACTACTAATGGGCTATCAGCGTCTCCTTCAATGGCATGTTTTCTCTTAGTATATTCTAGACCACATCCATCAGATAATTCTTGTGAAGGGTAGATTTTACCAGTATGGAATACTCTTAGTTTTCCGTTACCTACTGGTAACTTAGGGGTTGCAACTCTTGCTGCTTTTGGCTTCTTTACAGTTTGTAAAGATACGTTTCTTAATTGTGAAAAATCGATCATAATCTAAAGGTATTGGTTCTCGTTGAAACTCAATAATAAATCATTTAGGGCGCTGTAATCAGGCTTAGCTAGTAATGTAATTTCTTGTAACTCTTTGATTTGCGGAATCTTATCTGCAACACCAGGAGGAATACATACTAGATGGCCTGTTCTATGTCCTAGGAAATATATTTTACTTTGTTCTTTTACAAAGTCAGAGTTTGGATCGAGATGGTTAATATTAAGTTCAATAACAATACGGTATCCTTGGTCTATCTGTTTTCTGAAAGGAGGACTAATCTTAATTGTATCATCAGACACAATAAAATGATTATCACTCGGCTTTAGATCAGAGACAAAGTATACCATACTGCGATCAATAAATGGCTGTGTGTTTATCGCACAGGTTCTTATGGGGTATTTTACTATAGTTGAATTTTCAAACATTCAAATCTCTAATTATAGTGTAAATCCATGTCCACAAACATATTGTTGTGACACAAATAAGTAAATATACTAGGCGCGACCTGTCCATAAGAACTTAATTCGACCAATAAAAGTAAGATTATTCACAGCATCTAGTTTTCTTAGATGACGTGCGCTTTCTTTTAAGTATTGAGTAGCAAGATTGTCAGCAGATTTGTGCAGGTTCTTGTACTTGTAAGCAATCTTCTCTTGTGAATCCACATGTTCTTTTAAAGACTTGAGTCTATCTTGTAGTGATACAACATCTTTGTGAAGTCCATTAATCTTGAACTGCTTCTCATCTCTTTGCTTAGACAGCTTACTAACTTTAGCGTTACTGTGATGTAAAGATGTTTTAAGATTGAGGATCATTTCTCTAGACTCTTCTACATCTTTTTCTAGATTAGCAATGATAGGTCTTAACTGCTTTACAGATTGTCTTGGCTTCTTCTTAGCTGGAGTAGATTTAGCTTTAGGATCTACTGGTACTGGTAATGGTTTAGCAGCTACTTTATTCTGTTCTACAGACTTAGTTGCTTGCTTAGTTGTGGCTTTGCTAGATTTTTTAGCTTTTTTAATGCTTGTCATGTGTTATGAATTAAGATTTTTTGGAAAATGTATTAAGGCCATTCTCCTTAGCCTTTTTAGATATTATATCACAGACATCGTACATCTGATCAATTCTTACCAACTCGACACCACTTGGTTCTTCGAGGCATTCTAGAGCTAGAGTAATTGCCTCCACACCCGTGGAAGCAATAACTTGTAACTCTTTATCTGTACTAGTTCTAAGTAAATGACTCTGTAAAGGGTCTCGGTACTTACTACTATTCTTATCCTTGTACGAGATTATTATCTTGTACATAGCTTTAGACTTATGGACTACTAAATAATCCTCATTGGAATTTTCTTTCTCGCTACTCATCTTTTGATTTTTTAACGTCTTCAATAACAGATTTTATGAGATTCTCTATCTTTTCTCTTTTAGCATCCTCTTCTGTAGATCTTTTCTCTATACTATCTAGAATCTTTTGAAAACTCCTAGTAACATGATTTGATGTTATAGGATTAAACAGTAAATCTAACTGGAACAAGTTCTGAGGGTCAATAAGGAATGGCTCCATAGGTTGCTCTAGTACAGATTCAAGTTCTTCAGTAAGGATTATCACCTCATCAGTAGAAACATTGTCATTCAGTTCGTACTCTTTGATCTGTCTAGCTAGAACATGTAAAGCAAATGGTATTTTATCTGCACTTTGTTCGACATCTAGGAAACTAAATCCAAACTCTTTAAGATGGATTTGCATCCCGGAGAATGTAGCATTAGTCACACCATAGAATGACATGTTATCAGCTACTTTCTTTGGGAATGTCCAAATAGGTGTAAGCCCTTCCATTCTAGAGTTCTCGAGATAAGATTTAAACTCAGAAGATTCTGAAATATCACTAGTAGTACCATCAGCACAAATATGGTAGCAGTTAGATGTTTCAGCCATAACTATATCCATACCATTTGTATCCTGTTTCTCGGATAAATATAGTACTTCATCACAAACTATACCCATAAATAGGTCTAATCTGAATGCATTTATTTTTGATGTAGGTGCATTTAAGAAACTAGATTGTCTCTCTACTATAATAGAAGTACCTAAAGTAGCATCTTTACTAGTTATACCAAACTTTAACTCATTGGTTATAACATTATAAGAAAATACCTCAGTAAATAGAGGTACTTCTCCTAAATTTGCAGCTTGTTCTGATTCCTCTGTCATTGTTATAACGGGACCAGTAACATCTATTACTTGTTGAATAAACACAGTACCCGCTTCAAGGGTAAATGTGTCTGATAATACTTTATTTACTTTTGTAAATAATACTTCTCTTGGATCGATTCTTTTAAAATTCATGATTGATTGATTAAATAATTGATAAAAAAGCAGGGCCCTCCGACCCTGCCAAACAAACCTCAAAATCTATAGTCCACAACTACTATATTTCTTTCTGTCATTGGAGTGTTAGCATTCTATTGAGTTCTTTCTCCATAGCTCTTAAGGTTTTAACATCGACGTTATTTACTATTATTCTGAAATCTACTGTAGGAATATTGAGCATGAAACTGTATTTAGTTATTACAAGTTCTTTGTTCTCTACACTTAGTTTATTAAATTTCTCTAACGCCAAGCCACTTAGCACTTTATGCTGTAAATGTACCATTCATTTTTAGGTTTATAATTGTCTTTTGATTTGCAATTTAGTTAATTTTAAAAGAAAGAGGACAACTTAATGTCCTCTATTCTACCCCAAAAACATCCTAATACATCAGTACCAGGTAATATCATCTTCTTGTCTTTTTATCGTACAAGACTATTCTTCTGATGATGACTATAGCCACTACTACCGCTAGTATCCTAACAGCTACAGAATACTCTGTAGGTATTGGAAATTGATCTACACTTATGATAAGCATAAAAGCAATTGTTAGTATACTTCTGCGTAGTAGCTCTTTTAGCCATCTAAATTGTTCGTAATCCATGGCCTAATCTTCATCTAGTTCAGTCCATTCTTCTTCAGTACAGCCTGTCATTATAAACTCCCTGTCTTCTGCAGGTACTTGAGGCATTGCTTCTTGTATCAGTACTCCTGATTGCCACAGATCTAGTTGCTCTTGAGTGACATTAATTTCTCTTGTTCTAGTTCTACCAGATAGCATACTTGTCTTAGTGATCTGCATTACTTGAAGATATTAAATCCTACACTTAATGATGCTCCTAAGTCTGTGTTGTATCCTGCACCAATGTTCATCCATGGTGTTAGATTACCATCAAAGTATACACCAACACCCATACCAGTTACAGAGTAACTACCAGTTACACTAAAGAACTTTGGTGTGTTAGAACAGTCTTTGATAGCTACTCTTGGTCCAACCTCTAGAGAGTGGAACTTGTAGTCTCCATTCCAATCTTTGATATCAGATAGTAAGACTCTTACTTTTAGGTTCTGACCATTTATCTCAACACCATGTAGGTATTGTTCTGTGTCGTTCAAGACTTCAGGGCTCAATGTGTAGTTGATACCAAGTCTTTGTGCATTACTGCTTGTAAATAATCCGATTGCTAATACTAAGGTTAATAATACTTTTTTCATGATTTGTGAATTGTGATTAATTATTGGTTTATTGTTTAATGTTTAATGTTATAAGAACCTCATGAATTGAAATTCTTCTTCTGGAATGCCTATCATAATGGCTATTCGCTTGTTGTATTTCTTTATAGCACGTTCTAGTGTGAACAGTCTATAAATTGTCCATAATCCTAGACCACCTAGTGTAAGGTAGAATAAGACTTGTTTGCCCATTTGTCCTAATGATCCATAACTCCATCCAAGGAGTAAGAACGTTAGCCAAATAGTTGTAGAGTCAGCTTTAGCTCCTCTGTAGATCATCATTTTAGATACTTCCATATGTAATTGGTTTTTAAGGTTACAAAAGAAAAGAGGCACTCGTATGAGCACCTCTTGTAGATATGTTTTCAAGCGCATTAAAACAAACTAAACAACTGTTACGCTTGGGAATACATAAAACCCGTCCTACCCCTAGAACTGCGAGTCAGTAAGGATTCGAACCTTACAAGCCACCACGGCTGACTCCACCAATCAATCAAAGTTAAATATAGGGCTAATATTAATTAATCTCTATTATTATTGTATGATTTATATGATTTTCCATCAATATATACCCCTGGTACTGAAGAATCGTTAGCATATTTCTCTGCTTTCTTGCGTTCTTTGTATTTCTTACGGGATACGTATTGTTTGTGTTTCTTATCTAGTAGCTGATCATATGTTATGCCCTGTCTACTTGCTTGTTCTTTATACTGTGCCTCGATCTTGGCTGCTCTACCTACTGCTATAAGTAGAGCTACACCAATACCAAGAAATGCAAGGAGTAAGCCTTCCATTATAAGTACATTTTAATTACTTCTAGTAATCCTACTAAGGCTAAAGAACCTAGTACAAGAGATATCCAACCTAGTAGGAGTATCTCTAATGTTCTGTGTATTTTCTTTCGTATCATTGGAAATCTGATTTTGCGCTCTTAAGAGCAGTTTGTTTATCTCTTGCATCTGACATCTCTTTGTTGTAGATGCCTAGTATACCGTCTATTGGTTTGTCAAAGTATTCGTTGTAAGATATTAGGATGATAAAGTTAGATCCATGCTTATCATTTTGTGTTGTCCATTTACCATCTGAATAGCCAGGTTTATCGTTGTCGAATTTACCTGACCATAACCATCTTATTCTGAATGCATTTGCAACGGACTCTTTCCATATTCTTATGTCAGAGCTGTATAGTCTTGTATCATCAGCCAGTTCACCTGGTTTGAAGATGACCATGTAGCAAATACCTTTTTCGTTGAGGTATACTATTATTTCTCCTTCTATGTCGCTGATTGTTGCGCCTACAGTGAAGTTCTCTTCACCTACATGACCAGGATGATATCTTCCGGGATAAAAGCCTTTGATCTTGTACCTTTCAGGCTGAGCTGAAAGGGTTAATGTTATTAGTAATAATGCTAGTGTGAGTATTGTTCTCATTGTGTATCTATTTGAGGTTTATAGTTTAATGTTTGCAGATCCTGTAGGATTGCGATTACTTTGATGCCATGGTCGTAGAGTTCTTCATCTACTACAGACATAGGTTCTTCTTCTGTTTTCAGGATTGTTATCTCTGATGTTTTCTCTGCTAGTGCTTGACGTACTAATAAGCAGTGAGTGTAAGCTAGAGATGGTGACATCTCCCATTTGTTTGTGAATTGTTTCGTGTTCATAGCGTTTGTTTTTTAAAAGGGGCAATTTATGTTTAGTTCATTTTGTAATGCTTCTACTTGTGATTCAAGAGTAGATACTTTGTCTTTCCAGTAGTCTACGTGTTGATCGAATCTATCTACCATTGTTTGTATGTGTCTTAGTACTGGTTGTACAGCAACTTCTATTGGGTAAAGATCTTCGTTGTATAGTTTGATGGTTTTAATATCAGGGTCATACTGTGATTCTTTACATGGTTTGATAACAAGACGGTATATCTTGTTGTCGTTAGAGTTGTTAGGTACTGAGCGTAGAGATATACTTACATTTTTGTGTTCTGTGATGTAGAAATCTAAGCCTAGTATTTGTTCAGAGTGTGGTAGATCTGAAGCGAATGATAGTTGAGGATCAACACCATATGCTGATACCATGTGCTTCTGGATTTTAAACAGGAGTGATAGTCCTGTTGCTAGTTCATCATGTAGTTGTGTCATGAGTTCTGAGGGTTTTTGAGGGTTAATATGTTTGTGTTATAGTTGAATCTCCATGTTAGACCTGTTAAGGTATCACGGAGAGTTACTACTGTTGCGTTGTCTTTGTGAGATAGCTCACTAAAGCCTAGTTCTTTTAGGCGTTTTATCAGGTCTATGAATAGTTGTCCTGTTATTGGTTGCTCTGTGTGAATGTCTTTGAAAGCTTCACGTAAGAGGTAGTAGATCCTAGTTGTCATTGCATCTGATGTTAGTGCAAGGAGATAGGTGTTGTTGGTTTCTAGAAGGTCGTTTATAGTGTTCATAGTATGCAGTAGATTAGGAGTAATGTAGTGCTTATGAGTACTATTTTTAGGTCTGATTTAAAGTTTTTAGTCATGAGTTCTAAGGTTTTGTAAGGGGTGATTATGTTATTAATTAGTTTCGTGCTTGATTTGGTTGCTAAGGGGAAAAAAGAAACCCGAAGGGGATTGAGGCTGATACTCAGCCCCTTACCTTCAGGTTAGTGTGTTACAATACTTCGATTACTGCTAATCTGTACTGTTCGTTCTCTAGGGCATCAGACCATCGTGAGATGTCTGTGCCATTCTTTTCGTGTGCTCTCATTTCTTCATCAGAAAGTTCTAAAGGGTCTTGACCCTGCATGATGATACTAACAGTATCTCCTGCGTCCAAGTCTTGGATTTCTTCATAAATCATTGAGTTTGTTGGAGACAAATACGCACCTTCGAAGTTAAGGTAGCGTTTCTCTCCGTCTTTAGAGGCTAATACCTCTACTTCAATCTCTAATTCTGGGTGACCAGAGTTAGTATCCCATAGCTTTGCTAGGGATTGTCTTACGCTAATAGCGCCTGATTTCAATGCTTTAGAATAATAGTCTAAAGGACTAATTTGAGTAGCTTTAGCTGCTTTCGTTGTTGCTTTTCTTGTTGTTGCCATAATAATAGAGTTAATTTTGTGAAACAATAGTTAGTTGGCACCCCTCGGTGCGCGATACTTAGCGGGGGGAGTGATTACATATAGGCCCCGGAAAACTATTTCACATACCGAAAATTTTTTCTAAAAATATTTTTCACCAACTCTATTCAGTTGATAGCTGTAGGAAAGTAGGTTAACAGCTCTTCTTAAGTTGTAATCTTACTTAAGTAGTTAAATTTAAGAGTGAGAAGTTCGAGGAAAAATCTGACTTTTACAAGGGTTTTACATGTATTGCTTACACTTTTTAACCAAGTTCTTAGTATTTAGTTTAAAATCGTAACTTAGTTATCTGTTTAATTATAAATTATAAAGTGATGAGTAAGAAGGAAGTAAAAGATGTTAAGCCTAAAGCTAATGTAGCTTCAAAATCTAAACCAGAACCTAAGAAAGTGGTTAAAGATGTAAAGGCAAAAGTAGAAGATGAGGTAGTATTCTCAGCTGTAATAGCTGATGATAGCAACAGGAGTAAGTTTGGTGTAGCCAAAGCTGCTGTGACTAAATTATTGAAAGAAGGCAAGTTGTATTACTCTTCTAAAAGACAGAAAGACGGGAAGTACAAAGTTGATGTCAAGCTTAAGAAGTAATTGAAGCAGGTGGTATAACAAGTTTTGTTGCCACCTGTATCTTTTTTTGTTATATTTGTCTAAACACAAGACAGATGGCGAAAATAATTACTGGCGCTACCATTCAGATTGAAGGTAACCCCAAAGAACTTATGAAGGTTTTCCTCCAGGTATTCTTAGCCAGGGAGACTCTTACTAACAAGCAGTTATATGTGACTGTGGAACTAGCTCTCAAGTACTCAGAGTATATTAATGGTGGTGTTAAGGAGCCTTACGCTTCTAAGCTCTTATTTTCTAGTGAGACTAGGAAGGAACTAGCAGATGTGATAGGTATGTCGGTAGTTCATTTGAATAATACTTTCAAAGCTCTAGCCAATAAGAACGTAATGATGCTAGAGGGTAAGACTTACATATTTAATCCTGGCATTGTTCTAAGAGAATACCTCAAATTTAACTTTAAAGTAACGGATGACCAACCAAGAAAAAGTACTACGGGAGGTGGTAAAAAGGACAGGGCTACCCAAGAAAGCAGTGAAGCAAGTTCTGGACATGCAGATGTACATGATCAGACAGGCAGTGAAAGAGAAAAGGCCAGTGACAATATACCTCCGGAACTTAGGGTACTTCCAGTCACCCCAAGCGAGGCGTATGATGAAGTCACAAAGACAGGAGAGAAAAACGAAGATGGCCTACCTTTCCTCGACACAAGTGGAGGAACCTTCTGAGGATGATACAATTTATGAATTTTAATAAGTAAAGATATGACACAATCACACAAACTTAAATTAGTTTACGACGTAACATCAATGCCTACAGGACTAGATCCTAGTAACATGGTTAGGTTGTATGAAAGTAACAACGTAGTATTTTGGGACAGTTCTAAAGCTGGGATCAAACCTGCTTTATTCAACACAACTACTGATGAGGAAATAGAACTTGCTCTAGTAGATACCCAAGGAGCTACTGTAGATCTAGAACCGTTTCTACAAAAGTACATGGATGAGGAGTTCTGGGATAAAGAACTTCATAAATGTAAGCAATCACCGCTATATTACTTTAATAATTATCTTACTAAGGAGTATCCGGTTAAGAATGAAAAGCAAGCGGAGTATCTTAAGAGTATTAACTTAGGTGATCTTCCTACTGATGATTCAGAGAAAGCTCAAGAAGCTTGGGATAAGAAGAAGGAGGCTAGGGTAGCTGCTACTAAGGACATCACAGTAGAGATGCTTAAGGAGTTGAGACCTAATGTAGAAGAGATGCAACAGGTGTATGAAGCTAAGATCGCTGAGCTAGAAAAGAAGTACAACTCTAGACTTTCAGACTCTGAGACTGGTGTTCTTAGATCAGAAGCAGAGAAGAGGAGAGTTCTTATCAAGGATATCAAGAAGCACGGGATCCCTGCTGAGTTCAGTGAGTACAGAAACAAGAAGAACAAGTGGGATCTACCTATGCTAGCTGCCACTGATTATACAGTTCTCCTTGAATTGTTTGATTCGTTACAGCCTACAATATTGCGTGAAGTATAAACAAATTCTTTCCCAAGTCTGGTTAGTCGAAATAGAGACTCCAGAAGATTTGACAGAGTTTTTAGACTCTACCAATGAGGCTGTGGTTTTAGGTGAGAAACCTGACGACCAGGCTAGGGACGAATTTGATGATCTAATGGATATGTTTAAATAATATGGCAGAACTAAGTATTAATCCTGCAAGTTCTTATGACATTAAGCTAAATTTCTGGGAAGAGTTCCCTACGTTTAAGCTTATACCGGAATTTGGAGCGATACACCGAGTAAACAAAGGGAGTAGAACTAACCTTAAAGGTAGCTCACGCTTCATGTGGGCACTGTCTTTACTGTATGATAGAAAGTCAGTTTTATTCAACCAACCTCTACACGATAAACTAGAAGCAGCATCAGAGAACATCTTTGATGATACTTACTTTTTGACTAACTTAATAGAGGATCCAAAAAATAATCTTATTTTTATATGTCCTGAAGGCTTTGATTTTCATTTGCTAGCAGAGAGGTTCCAAAGAGCTATTGATAGCCCTTTAGGTATTTCCCTACGAGAACTTGAGACAAAACTACAGGAGAGGACTAGGTTTATTATGTCATCTGAGTACACTTTAGATAGAGTGGAGACAGATGAAGAAGGTAACAGAACTGTGTTTAAGAGTAACGTTGAGCAGCTTGATAAGATGCTAGAACGTACAACTAAGATCAATGATCTTATCTTAAATGCTATGAATGCCTTGAATAACTTAGACGAAGGTGAGACAAGAGGAGGATCCGAAGAAAGTTTAACAGATTCAAGTAAAGATTTTTAATGGTTAATTTTAGTGACGACATGTGGCTTATGTACAAGAACTATATCCCTGTGGATAGAGTCAAAGTCATTACTGAAATTCCAAGAATGAATCCCCAGGGTGTCAAGTATAAAAGATGGTGGAAGGATCAAAAGAGAAAATGTATAGAAGGATTCTGGGTCTGTAATGACGAAGGATTATGGAAATGGGTTTCAGGCCCTTTATACTTTTACGTGAACTTTTGGCACATACTTCTTAACGAAAAAGGTACTCGATCGAAAGGGAAGAAAGTAGCTAAACCGTTCTTGAGAGATCTGGAATGGATTAGATCTTTTGTCTACACTGAGGCTAGAGGGTTCTCTGGGTTTGAGAATGACGAGAACTACAGCTGCCATTTACTTCTGGAGGAATGTCACCCGGACGAAAACCCTACAGAATTTGAACTAAGATTAATGGAGTACAATGCTCCTAACCTTATTCGTGCGTCACTTATGAATTCTAGTGGTGAGTACAAGAAGTTCATACCCGCTAGAGATTACCTGTACGACTACAAGGATGCCAATCTTGGTAAGCCTATGTATTTCAATATGAACTTCAATGTAGTGGATTTAGAATCTCGTGGAGGTGGTAAGTCCTATTGGAAGTCTTGTATTACCGCGCACAACTTTACATTTGATGGCGCCACTGATTACGAAGAATACTTACACTATAAAGAAATTGACCAGCCTCTATCTTCTGAGACCCTTATTGGAGCAGGAGATTCTAAGTACTCTGGGGACCTTGTACGTAAAGTACAGCTAGGTCTTAATAACCTGGAAGGAAAAGAAAGGGTAGGCAAAAAGACATACCCTGCGCCATTTACTAGACAGTATCATGGATCGTGGGAAGCGGGTAAAACCATTACGTGCGCGTATGATAAAAAGATTGGAGGTTCTTGGGAAACCCTGGGTACTTTCACAAAGTTCCAACACCGTTCTTTTAAGGATAATCCACAAGCTGCCAATGGTACTCGTGCCTCGCTTTCAGTTCTTGATGAGGTGGGATTCATGGGGAATCTCATAGAATCCCTAGGACAGCTTAAGGAAATTGCAGCTGATGGTACGGTAAAGTCCGGAGTTATTTGGATGACTGGAACAGGGGGAGATATGGAAGGGGGATCTACCGAAGCGGTAAAATCCGTTTTCTATGATCCAGAAGCTTTTGATTGTCTTGCCTTTCCGGACGAGTTTGAAGGATACCAATCTAAGATCGGATTATTCATTCCTACCATTATGACGTTGAACCAGTTTAAAGATGATCTGGGAAACACTAATTGGAGGGCAGCTCTTACCTACACAAATAGAACAAGAGAGAAGCTTAAGAAGAACGCGAAGACAAAGGCCGTGTACGACAATGAGATTGTACAAAGACCTATCAAACACTCCGAAGTGTTCTTGCTTAACAACTCATCCATATTACCTACTATCGATCTAAAAGAACATATGGACAAGATGATGTCTATGCAGGATCAGCCAGGTATAAAGCCACTGATAGGATGGATGCATATAGACGAGTCTGGCCAGTCTAGGTTCAAGATCAATAACGAATTATTCCCCGCAGATTACCCTGTAAAACCTAATCTAGATAATACCAGTGCTGTATGTGTTTGGGAAGAACCTTCTCCAGATGCAGACTACGGTTGGTACGTAGCCGGGAATGACCCGTACGACTTTGACATAGCTCCTAATTCTGTTTCGTTAGGTTCTATCATAGTTATAAGAAGAGGTACCGCGCTCAACGGCGGGTTCGATCGAATAGTAGCTGAGTACACAGGAAGACCAAAATTGGCATCTGATTTCTACGAGCAATGTAGAAGATTGCTTATGTGGTACTCCAACGCTACTTGCTTGTACGAAAACGAGAAACAACAAATCAAAGAACACTTCAAAAAGATGCACTCGATCGGACTCTTGGCTTACACACCAGGGGTACTAAAAGCGAACGAGACATCCAAAACAGCCAAAGTTAGACAGTACGGACAGCACATGTCTACTACAATTAAAAAAGAGGCCGAGATATATTTGCGTGAATGGTTACTGACACCCATTGGAGATGGTAAGTTGCAGTTGCATACAATAAAATCAATACCTTTGTTAAAGGAGTTGATATCATACAATCCTGACGGAAACTTTGATAGAGTTATTGCCTTGCAGTTAGCTGTAATACAACTTATACAAATGAGGGAAGTCATTGTCGAGGAGGCTCGAGATGATGCAAAATCTGAAGAAGTAGATGACTTTTTCAGCCGACAAATATTTTATAACCAAAGACATTTTACACGATGAAAGTAGATTCTACACAAAACACGGAGTATTTCAGCAACATGCCACCACAGTATGTAAGTTCTAGTCAGAAGACGGACGCATGGGCAATAAAATGTCTAAAGGGACTAAACTCAATGGCTAACAGTACCTCATCTATGAGGAGAACATCAAGAGAAAATAAGCAGGCAAACTATGACCTGGTTAACTCCATATTTGATCCAGAAGATTTCGATTACGTTCTTAACCCGTACGGATTGAATGCATCTAAGTACGGAGGTTCTGCTACAAAAATGCAGAACTATAACATTATTCGAAGTAGATTAGAGACTCTTCGTGGGGAGGAAATGAACTCCTCTTTAGATTTCTTTGTGTATGCAGTAGGTGGTGATGCAGTATCCGCTAAGCAGCAATTACGGAATGATGCCATCAGACAACTGATGAGAGAGCAGATCCAGGAAACTTTACAGCTGGAAGAAGCCATCACAGATCTCGAGCAGCAAATGTCTCAGATACAGAAAGAAATGCAGACGGTTCAAGACCAACAGCAGTTGATCGATATGCAGAACCAAATGCAAGAACTTCAACAACAAAGAAACAATATGCCTGACATCCAGGCAGAAATGAAAGCATTTAACTCCAAATTAGTGCACCCAGTAGAACAGACGAACAATAAAATTCTTCAGTTCTTAAAGCGTAATGACAAACTGGCTTTGAAGTTCAATCAAGGCTGGTTTCATGCGTTAGTCGCTGCAGAGGAGGTTTATTACACTGGGATTGATAAAGGTCATCCTAGTGTAAGAGCAGTTAACCCACTGCAGCTTGATTACGACAAAGGGGTAAACACTACATTTATTCACGAGGGTAACTGGGTAAGAGAGCAATATTGGCTCCCTGCATCTGAGGTTATTTCTAGATGGGGTGATAAGCTTACTACAGAACAAGTCAAGAGAATATCTAAAGGACAAGCCGGATACGTCGGGTTTGACAAAGGTATGCAAGAAGGGTTTGTATACGGATTTGATAAGGGTCAGGAAAGATCCAATTACTACCAGGGTGATATTGCATCTCACTGTTACGTAATGCAGGGATCTTGGCGTTCTTCTAGGAAAGTAGGTATGTTATCATACATAGATCCTAGATCCGGACAGGCTATAGAGACTGAGGTAGAAGACAATTTTAAACTTACTCCAGAACTTAGAGAAGCAGGTGCTAGCATCGATTGGATGTGGGAGGACGATATCTGGGAGGGTACTATGATTGGGGATGATATTTTTGTTGATATGGGCCCTCGCGCTAATCAAACAGGGAACTTACCTTACGTAGGATATGTTTACAACAACGTAAACTCCCAAGCTACATCTATGGTAGATCTAGTAAAGTCCCACCAGTATACTTACATTATCACTATGTGGAGACTGGAGCAAGAACTTGCAAAAGCCAAAGGTAGAAAGTTCATCATGGATATGGCTCAATTACCTAAGTCCATGGGATGGGATGTTGACAAGTGGTTGTACTACTTTGAAGAAATGGGTGTTATCTGGATCAACTCTAGAGAAGAGGGTAGAAAAGGAGATCCATCTACAGTTGCTCAGTTCAATCAGTTTAACGCTATTGACATGACATTGTCTCAAGTAGTAGGTCAATACATGGAGATCCTACAAAAACTAGAGATGATGGTTGAAGACATTATGGGTGTATCACCTCAGCGTATGGGGGACATTGGTAAGTCAGAGACAGCTACCGGAGCTCAAACTTCTATATCTAGAAGTACAAATGTTACTAGACCGTGGTTCTACTTCCATGACTTGGTTAAGGAGGCAGTTCTCAGCGAACTGTTAGAACTTGCCAAGATTGCTTACATTGATGGTACAGAGATAGAACTATTTTTGTCGGAGTTCGAAATAGCTACTCTCCAGGTTAATGGAGATGATCTTAACGGTTCTGATATGGGAGTATTCGTTACTAACTCATTTGAGGATCGTGTCAACAGAGAGAAGATGGAGCAATTGCTCATGTCTGCAGTTAACCAAGGTAAGGCTGAATTATCAGATGCCGCTAAGGTTCTAGAATCTCAGTCTATGAATTACACTAAATCTACGCTAGATGCTGCAGAACAGAGACTAGTCGAGAGAGAACAAGCAGCTCAGAAAGAACAATCAAGAATCGCAGAGCAGCAGATCCAGGCAGCTAACGAGAAAGACCAGTTGGATAGAGCAGCTAAACTCGAGGAAATCGATAAGATAACTGATAGAGAATTACTCCTCAAGAAGATGGATATTGCATCTCAAGGGGAAGGTTCTGGAGAGGTTGACGCCATGGTTAAGCTTGACGAAGCTAGGCGTGATGATGAGCGACTGAATCTTGAAAGAGAGAAGGAGGCTAACAGATCTAAGGAGAAACAAGAAGAATTAGATATAAAAAGAGAGGACGTTAAGGTCAAGAGGCTTGGCATAAACAAAAAGCCTTCGGGACCTAAATAGTCTGATTACTAACTAGTTATAGTAAAATTTACTATGCATATACATAACAAATTTTGTTATGAGGTATAATTTTATAGTATCTTTACTATAACACGAAAACATATATAAGCAAGATATGGCAAAGAAAGAATTTGATTCTTTTTGGGGAGCACTTCACGTAGAGGGGGAAAACATACAAAAGGTTGATCCACCTGCAGACACTACGAAAAAAGGAGATGACTCAGGAGGAACCCCAGAAGGAGATGACCTAAAAGGTCCAGACACACCTCCAGCAGCAACTCCACCAACTCCACCTCAAGGGAATCCAGAAGGTACAGACGGAGATGATGACGAGGAGCTAACTTTTACAGAAACCGATGCTGAAAAAATGTTCGCGGTTTTAGATAGTGAAGGTGTCCTAGAGATAGGAGATGATGATGAATTTGATTCCAGTAGACAAGGAATTGCAGATATGGTAGCAACCACAGTCAGGAATAAAGTTGCAAAAGAAATGCAGAATATTCCTACTGAAGTATCAGAGTTTTACTATCACGTTAAAAAAGGAGGGAGTTATAAAGACTTCGTACCACAACACTTAGAAACTGATTGGAATGACGCGGATATGTCAGACCCTGATACACAAGTTCTAGCCATGAAGCAATATCTAGCCTTACAGGGATTAGATAATGAAGAGATTGCAACTGAGATTGACGAGCTTGTAGAAAGTGGGAAAATCTCGGGGAGATCAGAGAAGGCTTCCGTGGCCCTGGCTAAGAAACAGACAAAAGATGCCGCTACTCAAGCTGCAGCTGACAAACAAAAGGCAGCTAAAGATGAAGAAGATAGGCAAGCAGAGATTGACGGTATCAATAAGATTATCGACGACTCTAAAGAAATTGCAGGTTTCGAATTAGACGACAAACGTCGTGCTGGGTTCAAAGACTACTTATTCAAAGTGAATAAGAGAACAGGTAAAACACAGATGCAAGAGAACATGAATGATGACGAACGTAGACTCAAGATAGCATATCTTGATTTTGTTGAGTTCTCTAAAGATGATCTCGAAGCAGAGGTAAAGACCAAATTAACTCGTAAAAGAAAGAAAGCACTTTCCAGACATAAAGACACCAACATGCAAGGTGGGGGAAGAAAATCTTTAGATCAGAAAACTAAAAAGAATGATGTGAAGAAGATTAACTTTCCAACTATTTTTGGAGGTGGCAATATTGATGTAGAAGATTAAAAAACTATTGAATTATGTTTCAACAACAAGTATCACCATTACAATTGCACAAACTACGTGCATTGCCGTCAGGTATGACAGAGGCGGATCACCTGTCTCAAGCTTATTTGACTGAGCCTGAGAGAATGGATTCTGTACTTGCGTACGCATTCGGAACGCAAAATGAGAATGTAATCTCCATGCTAACAGGAGGTATCGGTAACACCCGATACGTAGAAAACAGAGAATATCAGTGGGAGCTACACGGGCAAACTGAACGCGCTATCGTTGTAACTGGAGGAGACTCTGGTGCTAACATTGGTAAGAACGGATTCCCTTTCAAGTTCCGTATGGAAGAAGGTATCTTCATGGTATCTGACAACCTTGTATCAGATGACGGAACTATGTTGCGTGTATCTAATGTACAATTTAACGGAGAGGCGTACCTGTTTACAGCCGTTCTAACCGATCCAGACCCAACTGCAACTATCGATGCATCTCAGCTAGCAGCTGGAGCTCGTATGTCTAAAGACTTCTCAACTGTAGAAGAATTCTCTAACAAAGGAGGAGGAACTGACTACGTTGCGCCGATGGTACTCAAAAACCAATTAACAACATTGCGTAAGCACTATGCGGTATCTCGTTCTGCTGCTACTGATGTTATGGTTGTTGAGTTGTTCTCACCAGATGGTCAATCTACTAAGATGTGGACTAAGCTAGCTGAGTGGACTGCAATGTCACAATGGTACAAAGAAATTGATCGCTCTATGATCTATACAAAATACAACAAAGACCCACAGGGTGTTGTAAGATTGCAAGGAGCAAACCAAAGACCGGTATACCACGGAGCTGGTATCCGTCAACAAATCTCTCCAGCTAACAAATTGTATTACTCTAAACTTACTTACGAAGTGCTAGACAACTTCTTATTAGACTTGTCTTACAACGCTTCTCGTTGGGGTGGAGATCACAATTTTGTGGCTCTTACAGGAAAGATGGGTATTCGCGAATTTAACAACGCAGTTCTTGAGAAACAAAAAGCTCTTGGAATTACTGTTACTGACGCTGGTACATTCATCACTGGAACTGGAGACAGTTTGACTTTAACAGGTCACTACAAAAAAGTAGAATTCTTGAATGGTATTTCACTTACTGTAAAAGAATTCAACCCTTACGATGATATCGTACGTAACAGAACATTGCACCCAACTTCAGGTAAGCCTATCGAATCTTATAGATTCACTATCTGTAACTTCGGTACTGTTCGTGGAACGGCAAACATCCGTAAGGTAGCTAAGAAAAATTCTGAGAACGCTATGTGGTATGTAGCAGGTTCTGTAGATCCTTTTGGAACTGTAACGAATTCTCTTAGCGCAATGAGATCATCTGGACTTGATGGGTACGAAGTACACTTCTTGTGTGAGGTAGGAATCCAAATGCAGGATCCAACTTCTTGTGGTGAGATCATTATGAGATTGAACTAAAATATTAAGTTTGTGTCAGAACTTAATGCTTATATCTTGTGTTGTAGGGGTCTGTAAAAGGACCCCTAATACAACACAAAAACCTTTAAAGACAACAACACATGGAAAGAGTAATTAATTCACTAAGTGATATTGACAGATCACAAACAGTAGCATTAAAGTTGCTACGTGTAGATCCGCTGATCAAACTAAAAAAGTACAACGGAGCACACACTCTACTAGGCCCAAGTCTAGGTAAAAGAGGGTTGCCTGTAACCGGTTTAGTAGAACCTCATGAAACACTGGAAGGTGCGAAAGTTGAAGGTACTAGACCACAAATGGAAAAGATCCTACAAATGGAACCAGGGACACTGCAAAGATCGTCACCGTTCTGGGGAACTTACCAAATTAGAATAGGCTCTGACGAGCTGAGACTAGAACTTAATGATGACCAGGACTTGTTAAAGTACCTATTCTTAAGAGCTCAGTCTAACGTTGCAATTGGATTAAAGGATGCAGGTTCTAGTGCAAAGCACGAATTTGTTCTTTACTCTGATGAAGAAGAAGCTAGCTTAGCGGCTAAAGAAGGAGGATATTTGCGTAAGGCTTATAGATTAGCAGACGATTTGGATGCTGAGACTAAAGCTGAGATTTTATCTATCTACGGTATGGTAGTAAGCACTACTAAGATTAGTACCATAGAGACTAAGATCAACGAGCAGATTGCATCTGATGCTAAGAAGTTCTTAACCATTGCTGATGATCCAGCCCTTAAACACAAAGCTTTAATTAGAAGATGTTTAGACGGAGGAGTTCTTCACCTAGAAGATGGTGTTGTTAAGCATGGGGAAGTTGAGGTAGGAATGACAATTCCATTAGCAGCTATCGCTGTTTCTAAGAACAAGCCTCTAGAAACTATATTGAAAGCTAAATTGTCAGGAGACATGGAGCTTATTAAAGAAGCGTTGTCCGGAGTTAAAAAGACAACAACTAAAAAGTAATACATGACAGGGTCAGAATTTGTAGCAAGAGTTAAAGTAAGATTGAATAGATTAGATTCTAATTCATACTCAGACATCCTCCCAGAGGAGATACTGTTCTTTGGTTCTGATGCACTCAAGAAACTTACTGTACGATTGTACAGAGGGCAGATTGACGCTAAGACCCCGCCAGAAGGAATTGCTTTATATTTAGCAAGTGTGGACGCGGTAACCCCGGAGGTCCTTCTTGTAGAGAATAAAGTAGCCATACCAAGCGATTTCCTCCTTATCAAGGATATGGAGGTTTTCGTTAAGGTAGATCAGGAGTCAGGATGGGTACCCGCAAGGTACTTGACTACTAGAACCTCTGTTAGTAAGTTGACAGATCCGTGGTCTAAGTCATTTCCAGACAACCCTGCGTATGAGTTGGTAGAAAATAATATTGTATTTCCTATCAGCAATGAGGAGTTTGTATGTGAGAAAATCAAGGTGGAATATTTAAAGAAACCTGATGAGCTTACTACAAGTTCTATTATAGAATTTCCATTCGAGGATGAGCTAGAAAGTGAGACTACCACTCTAATTCTGGAGAACCTAGAATCAAGGAGATTATCAACACAGCCAACAGTTTCTAAAAGTTAAATAAATAATTAATTAAAATCGTATTAACATGAGAAATTATGTATCTAAAATGTTAGTAGGCCAAGGAGTAGCGAACGTTGCTACTACAGATGATCTAGATATCCATTCTGTAGCAGACGGTAAAGTAGCTATCTTTGACTGGGACGCTCCTAGCGATTCCTCAGTAACCGCAGCTACTAAACTAATAGGCGTTGTTAAAGGAGGATCAGCAGGTCAAATCATTGCTGGACCATTCCCTAAAGCAAGTTTAAAAGTATTCCGTAGAGAGTACTCAGCGGGAAGACAACAAAAAGGGACTTTACAAGTTACTTCAGTACCTGGTACTGATGCTGTAGGTTTAGCGGTAGTATTTAAAGTTATCTATCACCAAAACTTATCTATCGTTCCAAATCAAATCAAAGCCTTTACTTGGTCTGTACCAATCGATGATGCTGATGCAGCAGGTTCTGCTTCAGATTTCGCGGCTAAGATCAAAGCTGGATTAGACGCGGCTATTGCAGCTGACTCTGATAAAATGGTTTATTTTACTGCTGCTATTTCTGGAGACACAATCACTTTTACAGCAAAAGAGATGGAGTCTGCAAAAGAGTACAACGAGATCGATCGTCCAGAGCAACTTATCTTTGAATTAGCAGCTACTGCTAAAGTAATCAAAGGTGGAGTTGTTTATGAAGATTCTTTCTCTCAAGGTTCTTCTTACGATAAGGGAGAGTACACTCTAGTTGATCAATCTGTTACTCCAATCATGGCGAACGGAACTGAATCTCACGTTAAGTGGATGGAAGATCAGCACATGGGTCGTTTAGGTTTCTCTGATCGTAGAATGTGGAACGACACTAAAAAGTACAAGTATCAAGCACAAGATGGTGCTACTTATGATTACTTGATCTTAAGTGCTGACTTGCCTTCTGAAGGTGACTTGCAAGACACTATGAATTTCCCTGTAGGATGCGTTATCGCTTCTACTGAGGCGACTACAGCAGTGCTAGCAACTGACTTAGAAACCGTTTTAGGTTCTGGTGCAGTGATCACTCAATAAGCTTTAAACAAGTACAATAATAAAAGCCCGGCTCTATGTCGGGCTTTTTTCTTATATTTATAGTTATGAAAGCAATAGAGGTAATTTACAATCTTAGGGATAATTTACAGAAAGCTGGGAGCTCTATTCAAGATGCTACTGACCAGCACCTCATGTTTATGATTGATGAAGCTAGAGCTACTCTAGCCTCTCAACAAATGACTGCATCAGGTAACTTAGTGCAAATGTCACAACTTCTAGATGTAACCCCTAAAAGAACTACCGATCTAGGTAAAGTAACTAAGAAGTCGGTGTACTCCGCTGATATAGCTTTGCCTTTATCTTCTAGAGATAAGCTGTCTATTTTTACAGTAGGCCCAACTGATGGTAGTCTTTCATACACTCAAATTTCTTTTTCCCAACTAAGAACTGCTTTCTACCGTAAGTACACTGCTAACTCCCCTAAGTGGTTACTTGTAGAAAATACAATGTACTTCTTTAACTTACCAAGTACAGGAGGACAAAATAGAATACGTATTCGAGGAGTATTTGCTAGACCTATCGATATAGCTATAGCACAGAACGAAGTTACAAAGCTAAAGCCTTTTGATTTCGAATATCCAGTATCCCTAAAGGATCTTCCTACTATTTATCAGATAGCAATGTCATCAGATATGTCATGGGGAGACACTGCAATTTCTAGTATAAATGCCGCTCGAAACAAAGGTAATCAACAACAAGAGCTTATAAACGCATTAAAGAATCTAGGAAATGCCCAAGTACAAGAAGAACCAAGTTAGTCTATTAGACACTTATGCACATTATAAAAAGAACATAAGTAATCCTATAAGCTATAAAGAACACAAACAAGTTCTAGAGGCTTATGGAGATGTTATGGCAGACTTTATACTTGAGGGTAAGGACGTAAAACTTTACAGAGGTTTAGCAGTATTAGGCATCAGAAAAATCAAACAGAAATATTCTATAGACGGCCCTGCTACTATGAGGGAAAATAAACTAGTAAAGAAACTGAATACACATTCTGACTTCTTTACTTCTTTTGTATACTGGGCTAGGCACTATACCACTATCAATATGAGAGGGTGG
>Ga0206683_10000202_pt1 | contig 45117 bp, 66 predicted proteins | sample M280m12015metaG_FD_155483 | JGI IMG/M metagenome (GOLD analysis project Ga0206683, IMG submission 155483) | Ammonia-oxidizing marine archaeal communities from Monterey Bay, California, United States - M2 80m 12015 | ecosystem: Environmental > Aquatic > Marine > Intertidal zone | place: USA...
TGCTATTACGGCGCAAAACGTCAACAGGAGCGTAACGACCCTGCTATTCAGATGATAATAGAATACAGGTATTAACACATGGGCTATTACGGCGTAAAAAATCTCTAACCCTACCTTTTTAGCAGGTACATACGAAGGGTTACGAATATTTTTAGACAATAGGTATATAACATCCAAATTAGGTGACGAAACTCTGAAGGTATAGTATTATATAAATAAAATATTTATAAATTAAAGTAAAATGGAAAATACCACCGAAACTAATCTGAATCCTCGCCTAATTTACTGGGAAGAGTTTGCACTGTCTCTTCAGGAATACTTCCAAGCGTGGGACCGTTGGAAGTCGAATCCGAACACGCCTGTAACGGATCGGATTTGAGGGACAATTTCTCCATCTCGAGGGTAGTATCGTCCCAGAATTCGGAGAAGTCCTTCTTCACCTCGTTGCAGAATTCTAGAATGTTGTCCCAGTGCGCCTTCAGATCCGTAGTCTCCCTGGGGGTGATTTTACACGTAAGAATCGTCCCAGTCTTGGGTTGGTAACCGAATTCACAGACATGTTTGTCTAAAATAACCATGGTATCTTCGTCAATCAGTATATTCTCATCCCCAGTATGAAACAATTTCCACGCGTCGGGGTCCAATAGGGACGGGTGTTGGTAGAATACAGAAAATACTTTTAAAGTATGGTTATCCAATGTTTTCGCCCGGGTTCTGGTGCACCTATTTTGAAGTAAAAAATGATCCATAATATAATAATAATAGGTATCTTATATACTACCGATTTACGATATAATTTTATGTATATATATTTCTCTGTAGCTTCAAAATGAGTTCTTACAAAGTTATCGCATGTTCTGTGTGTAATAGACGGACAGAGACATGGTTTACGTGTTGTAAGTGTATGAGCCATTGGTGTGAATCATGTCAAAACAAACTGGTTGATAATGGTCAGAAATTACACCGTCCACTGACTCTTGCCGGTACAGTCCAGTACAACTGTCCCAACTGTGCGTATGTATTTGTAAACTGGGAGTATTTGTCGCCGGCAGTGCATAAAAAAAGTAAAACCTGTACAATAATGTAATTAAATACTAGACTTACACATCGCCGGTGAGTTATCTTCTATGTCTATAACGTGTCCCTCCATAGTTTTAATGGTAGACGATACTATAATAGTTTGTGATTGCATGTCTCTAACTCCCAGAGCTACGTTCCCCTTGGAGGTGTACGCTAGACCCTTTTGTTCTTTGAATATAATATGAAGTTCGCAACCCTGTGTTTCCGGTGGGATGATCATTTCACCTTTGTTATGATCCCTGGATTTTCGATCTCGAATACTGGTTTCAAAAATTAAAGCAGATTTACAGCTAATTTCACATTCTACGGTCTCGTTTGCCGGTAGATTTATCTTTACGTATTCCATGGAAGATCCATGCAACACACTGGTAGCACCATGAACCAGCCACGACATATATGATGCATGATCGACATTGTTTCTTGGTGTTTCATAAATGTGGGAAGATTTATGTCTTATTCTAAAGGAGGAGGATTGATCGGCAGACAGGGATAACTCCAGAAATTTATTTCCGGTGTTACTAATATTAAAATGGGTAGAGTTGGATAATACACTCATATAACTTAATTATAAAATATATTTATAGTTTATTTCGAAAGATCATACGCAAGTTTAAGATCCTTTTGCTGAACAGTTTCCCGTCCACTGTGAATTGCAACTTGGTTCGCACTTTGAAACAATTCAACTAGGAATGCTTCGGCACCGACGTGCAATGCTTTGTGGGCATCCGATTTAAATCGCATGTCAGTTTTAAACTGTTGCGACAATTCCTGGGTCAATCGATTGAATGGCGCCACTGGAATAATGGTTTCGGTGCGTTTCTGCTCACGTCGGATTTCTCGGATTGCGTTGGTGGATGCTTTGCGTTTGCGTCTTTGTTGGGTCGTTTGTGTATTCATAATTTCTATAATCCGGGGAGGTATATATACTCCTTTTTTTATTTTTTCGTGGATTCATCATATTTTTAGGTTTTTCCATGCTTCCAGTGTTAAAGTAAGCTGTGAGGACGTCTTCCTATCCTTTAGAGAGGCTACAAATTCATTTGACATTTAAACAAGGTATTACTATATTTATAATTTTAAATTACTGAAATCACCTAATCTTCTGGGTCTCCGTTTTCTTCTACTTCTTCTTAAGGGTTCTTTCTTCTTCTCCTTCTTTTTTTTCTCGACGTACACTATTGGTGTTACAATACGTTCATATACCTTTTTCGGTGTTATAAAGTAGATTTCCTGTAACAGGGTCCATGAGTTTTCCGACACTTCCCTCTTCAATTTGCCAATAGCCGCCAGTGGATCTCCATATTCCTGCATTTTAAAAGCACCATCTACAACTTCTTTTGCCGGTAGAAACGCCAAATTGCTGCTATCCCCCTGATGATTGTTGGTATCTTTAAATACAAAGGTTGGTACGCCATTGATATTAACAAATGCCACACATGTAATACAATGCCAATCGCCAGATTTATCACATTTTTTAGAACGGATTTTGAATTTCGTGTATACGTCCGCACAACTGATAGAAACAACACAAACGCCTCTCCTTAATCCCCGTACTAAATCGTTCGCATTCCCATACGCGTCGTCCCTGTCTAGAACGTTTGTATATTTCATGTCCTGAAATAAACCTTTATAATATCTCAAAGTATTGGATAAATGATCCCCTTGTTCTTTACCCTCACGCAAGCAAAATTTATATCGTTCTTTACGTTCTTCCTTTGTCCAAGGCTGTTTTCGCGCTACTTCCACGGCGGTTACAATGCTGTAGAGAGCACAATATGGGTTCATTCCTTGGTTATGTAACCTTAACAAATCACCGTTTGTTTCTTGCGCGTGTTTAACATAGTCAGTTCGATTTGCAAATAAAGTCTTGGTACCCAAATGATTGGTAAATAAACTCTTGGTGGTACCCAGATGATCGGTATAAGTTAATTTTAATACTTGCTTTTCAGCTCGCTTCTTTACGACCCCACTTATGCGACTACTTCTTCTTCTGGTGGACATATATAAAATTATAGTCTATATTTATATTTTATGTACACTGTTTTTTCCTCGGTGGGTGATCGTAATCCACCGTCTTGCCCTGTGCAAATTGTCGGTTGTCATCCTTTTGTTTGTACTTGTGTGCCAAATTGTCTACGAAGGACTTCATCTTCTTCTCCGTTGGGTTCTTCGGGTCCCAGTCGTTGTACTGGTTTACAATTTCATGGGTTTCCTTTACAAATTCACTATCCAATGGCGCATGAGTAAAGGCTTCTCCCTCTTCATCCGGTACGATGAAATCTTTGAGTGAATCGTCAGAGTCTTCTTCTTCCTCTTCGTCAAAATAACCGGTCGGAATTAGAATGTCACGCGGTATACAATCTATTTCGTCCAATTTTAAAAAGGTCTCCTCCGTCAATGGGTGAAATCCAAGTTTTTTATAGGATTCCAATGGGTTGGTTTTGTCTAGGGGAATGTGTTCCAGGATGGTCCATTTAGAAATGGTTTGCCATTCTTTCTCGTACCCCCAAATCCATGTTCCCTTTGGTCTGGAGATGTAGAACACTTCCAGTTTGCCCTCTTCGTCTTTGCCTACATATTCGCCGAACCATACACCGTCACTACCGTTTATTTTAATCAAATCTCCGGGATTAATATTATCTGTGTTCATTTTTATTAAAAAAAGGATTATATATATACTCGATTTTTTATTAAAAAATGGAAAATATGATGGAATTATACAATTGGATGACTACCTGGGATCGGTACGTAAAACGAACGACACCCGACGAACCGAAACAGGATAATAGTACAGGGGTTCGTCGTAAAGTAAAAATTCCGAAACGAAAACAGACGGATGAACAGAATTCAGAATAATTATGTATATATTATATCTATTATGTTTATAAAATGGATTTTAGACCACCGGATACACCTAAAATTATCAACACCAGGAATTTAATTCGGGTCTATGCCCTGACCAATTTATTTCTGGTACTGGTGTACAATACTATAGAACCATTGTTCTCTGGCGCGCACATGTCATGGTTGCACCAGTTACATCTTATCCTACAGCCGATTGCTATTTTTGTGTCCATAGCAGACAGTAGTGTGTTTACGGATGTCTGCCTCCTGTTATCTATAAGTGCGGTGGTTTTCGACTCGTTGGTACTTTTTTTAAATGGTGTAGCGATCACCCGGTGCATCGCCGAACCAACTGCTTCATGTTTTAATATCATTGGGGAAAAAAGCATTTGGGCACTTATAGCACTAATTCACATAATATCCGATGTCATGTTGAGTGTACGCCTGTTTTCATTGCGACGCAGCTTGAAGAAAAAAGATTTTACCGAAAAGAATGCCATGGCAGACCAAGATGTCTCCAATCCGCTGCCATCTCTTATCACAATCAAAGTGTACTGTGCAAAATTACGCATTATCCATTGTTTTCTATTACCAATCGGTGTTATATATGTATTCTTCATGCTGGGGAAAGCGTGGTCCAATATGCTATGGTTCGGAGCACTGCTTCATGTATTTGTAGATATCTATGGTATCTCCGTTAACAGGGTCCATGATTTGTGGTCGTTGGGGATTTTGGGTGTATTGCACATTATTCTGGGCTCCATCAATTTGTTTGTGATGATATATCGTATCCCAGAGATAAAAGAAACCATATCCGAAGATTTATCCTTTTACATATCGGCGTTGTACGTCTTTGTCGATCTGTTGATGCTCTATTTTATTGCAGCCAGCTTTATACTGTTACAGAAATATGAACGATTGAAACCACCAAAAAAGAGCAATTAGTATCTAGCCCACGATAGAAAGGCGGTCCACAATAAAAGACCAATAACAATTAAACCTATAATAGTAGTAGGCTTTAAGCCCTGACCCATTTTTAATTTCATGCGTTTTACATGAAGTGTATTTTGTTCTATTTCAGATTGAATATCACCAAGTCTATCTTTTATCCTCTCTTCCATTAATTCGCCATTCTCCAATATTTCCGTCAGGGTATTCTCTACCCTACCCAGGCGATCTTCTATACCCTTAAGCTGGTGACGTTCTATAAGTTGTGTTTCCATTTTAAAAAATATAGTAATTATTTATAGTAAACTTTTTAACATGCACGATATTTGTTTGCCGAAACAACATTGACGATCATTCATTTCCATCTCCTTCTCATTCATAGAAAATGTACCACTGTATTGTTCCTTTATGCGTTCCGGTGCATCGCTCACACGGTTCTCCATGGAGCCACCAATCCTGGCGTCCAACTCAAACAGGGTTTTCATAAGGTTCGACTCCAATCGGACCAAATCCTCCAGACTATCCTGCCAGAAGACGAACATCATCCATCTAGACTTTTCAAAAATTTCCACGTCGGAATTCAAGAGTCTCCGTGGTTCCTTCATCAACCTACACCTCCATATCAAATGATCGGTGATCTCGTCCACCGTCCACGGAGTTCGCTGATACTCACCCCAAAGTTTATACACTATGGGAATAACAACCATGACCTTGTACTGATGGGTATCGATAACACCGGTTGTTTTGGATACCCCCATTGCGTAGAAGTTATTGTCCTTCCTATAACAAATGCCCACCGGTGTCTCGTACTCTTCTGGTATAGTCAGATAACGTTCATCCTTTGCCAATATTAATTTTTTGACCTTGGTGTTATAAATCTCCGAGAAGGTCTTTTGTTTATCGCTATCACAGATATATTTGTATATATTATCTGCTGACAAGTTTCTAAACAATGTCGGTATTCCCTTTGGATTTGATGCCATCCTTCATACAATATTTACAAAAAAAATATTGGATTAATATACTAAGTTTGAACAAAGAAGTTTACCAGAATCTCAAGGAATACCTACTTTTACAAAAAGCAATTTGGGTATTGAAACCCTATATGCTAAGACTACACTCATGCTATCTGGTGCGTAAAAAGTTCATAGATAGGATAAAAAACGACGTAGAATACCGAACTAGATACTTGTACATACATCGGACCGAACAACCTCATTTTTGCTGGCTTCAGCCCCCACCTAATTTTCTGACAATAGGTGGCACGCTAGAAAATACGGTGCGCCTATTGCGACATGAGGCAGTACGCTTTGATAGGCTACTAGATCACTTCTCACCAATGTATTATAATTTTTTATTGAAACACGTTGTTATAAAAGATAGTAGAATAACATTTGTAAATTATGGACGGTGATCATCTCAGAAAAATGAAACAATACTTTAACGAGTCCTTGAAGGAATTGCAAAGGAAAAATGAACAAATCGATAAATTAAAGGACAGCGACGACGATGCGGACGCAATGCGATCGATGAGGTTTAGAAAACAGATAAATAATCTAACGACGGACATACGTACGTGGCAGAAATTTATTGAACATGAAATCAGGGTGGAGCCGGAGAACTTTTACAGAGTCAAAATCATCCACCCAATCACCGGACACAAAATCTCCTACATGACAGTATCTGGCAAAACAAAGGTAGAGGGAAAGCGAGAATGGATACGCAAAACGGTACTCGAGATTGTTAAATGGTACAACGGAGAAGATACATTAAGTTTAGTGTATTAAAATTTTAAGGATGGAAAGGATTTTAAGGATGTAGCGGAACGGGGACATTTCTCATAGCCCTCTAGTATTTCTAAGAGTCCATAATTCCCCTTAGTATTACTTTTAAGGTAATCTATAACCGGTTGTGTTGCCATAGATTCAATATATTTAAGCCACCCGTCCTTAGCATTATCTACGGGTTGGTAAAAAGGTCCACTCTCTCCAACTCCCACCGCGGCACACTCGTAGTATAAACTTGCTTCTACCTCCCAAAAATGATCTGCAAATTTTTTCGCTGCTGCGCCAAGTTCTTTTCTTTTTTCTACTTTTTGCTCATCAGTTAGGTTATCACCGGTTGGCTCCGACATCTTGTGTGAATTTATTTGTTTTTCAATTTTCTCCCGTTCACTTTTAAAAAAACGTGGAGCAAATGATTTTGCTCTTTCCGTCCAAGCTAGCTTGGGAGGTTTTGCTTTAAAGATATAACAATCCCATTCGATTTTGGGAAAAAAGAGTAGGTTGTAGAATTTACCGTATTTACCAATGTACTTTGCTAAGATAGGATCTTCTAGTCTAGCTCTTGCACGAACTCTAAATTGTTCCATAGAGTCGATCCTTGCATTAGAATACTCTAATATCCACCGATAAAATAAATTATCCTCCATCAGATTGCTCTCAGACATTTCCAATACTACATTGTATTATATATACTATAACGAACTTGTTTTTAATGGTACACGTCGGAAGATACCTTAAGTTTATTGTATTTTCATATTGTTACAAGGATCGGCGGTTGGAGCAACCGTTGATTGAGGACATTTAACTGTATTACCTAAATTCTTCTTCATCAATTCTTCGTACCTTTTCTTAAAGTCTTCCAGTATTTTTAAGAGTCCATGTACATCCATATTATAATCGTACACTTTTTTAGGGTTGGTTTGGTTTATGGTTTTAAGGTATGATATAACCTCAACCCTATCCAATACCATAAATATAATCGAATAAATTTTCATGATTGGATTATATCCATCAACAAAATTATCAAAAAGTTTATCCCATAATGCTTCTCCAAAATCTTGCGCTGCCGAGGCAAGATCCATTCTGTTATGTACTTGTTTCTGTCTGTCTACGGCATTATCGGTTAGTTTGATATTATTGGTTGGCTCCAACATCTCGTGTAATTTCTTTTCTTTTTTATTCGTGACCCAAGATCTTGGATGAAAGATAAACCAGTCCTCAAACTCCTTATGAAAATCATTCCCCCTCAATCGCTTATTGAACCATTCGAATTGTTCATCGTAAGCTTTTTGAGTAGAAAGGTTCTGTTCCAGACAATATGTTGGTTTCCATCTGACGCTATTGTAACAAGGGTCGTTTACTTTCCTATTGCCTTTCTTTTTGTCAAATTTGATTCTTTCGCGACAATACAGGCGTATCCACTGATAAAATGGATTCTTCCACATCTGGTTTGTAAAATTTACGGTAGTTTCCTCAATACAGTATACAACCAAAGTCGTCCCCTCGTTCGACATTTCAAATACTTCAGTGTATTATATATACCATAATAGATCCGATCGCATTCATGTCATGGTATGAATTAAGAAGTAAACCAGACCGGACACACATACATCCACCGTATAGTGTTGCCTGGCGACAACCAATAGAAATGGTCCTAGTATCGCCACGGTCCAACTGTTCAGCATGTTTCCAATGCCAATGAAGAATATGGAATGACCGCTGAACATAAGATCGTGTGTATTAAGAAAAAGTTTGGTGTACATGGTCGAACTCGTGCCGTGCTTCGGCATACAGGTTGGCATGGTGGTGAAACATACACTGAATGATCTTATTATGCTACATAATCCCATGGTTAATATATTCTTTTCCATTTCAGCCAGCGATGAATAGTTGTAGAGAGCCAAAGCTGTACACCATAGGAGGAAATAATCCGGGATTAGAATTGGTATCTTTGGAATCCAATCGTGGAGTAAGTCCGGTAGCGGCGTATACGGATTCTCCAATCGTTCTTCGGCGCGCATTCGCACGTATATTCCAGCGATTGAATTCATGATACCACCTATTATAACTGGGACGATGCAATACATTTATATTGTGTACCGGTATATTTATAGCCCAAATTGAACCGATGAGACTTCTAGAAGCCTTCCAACCTATTAATATTAAATTTTGGAGTATATAAGTGTGCGTGATATGTTATAAAATGCAAATCTTCGTCAAAACTCTTACCGGAAAAACGATCACCCTCGACGTCGAGCCCTCAGATACGATAGAAAACGTTAAACAAAAGATCCAGGACAAGGAGGGGATCCCCCCAGACCAACAGCGTCTTATATTTGCCGGAAAACAACTGGAAGATGGACGGACGTTATCCGATTACAATATCCAAAAAGAAGCCACACTCCATTTGGTGTTGCGACTTCGCGGCGGAATGAAGTTTTCAATTTACTATGGAAATAAGAAGGAGTTTTCAAACGAGTACGTGTCCTGTTTTCTCGAGCAGGATGGTGTGCACTACCTACGAAAACCTATTTCTGAGAATTTGGAAATAGGTATGACCTGGGACAACTATGGTACGGTATGGACTATCGACCCCCCAGATAATTTATCGTTGGGTGAAACAACTTTGTGCGGAAACGGAACACCAAGATTTATCATATAAATAAAATGCCTTACGATACTCCTACTGAAGTGTTTAAAAAGAATCACAACCCACATGAAATCAAACGTATTCTGAACGAACGATATACGGAATGGTGGGTGTTGGATCGTATCATTGACTCTGGCAATTCTTACATATATTACTTTAAGAATATATATGTGGAACAGACCATGCAATCGGACATCCGAAACAACGGTGTTATAGAAGCAGTTGCGATTGAGTATTAAAGGTAAAGTGTACATAACTAATGGATAAAGAAGAACCTACAGAAGTATTCGATGATAACCACCTTATATCTACTATGATTATTTTATTTATCTTAACTCATTTGTGTTGGATACTCTCTACAGATACTATATGTTAGGTGATATTTTTATATATCATGAGCCTCGATATTATTGTCGGTTGCATGTTTAGTGGTAAATCTACAGAACTAAGACGACGTGTCAATCGTTTTAAAAGCATTGGTAAGCGCGTTCTGGTAGTGAACCATAAGCTAGACAATCGCTACTCCGACAAGCAGGTGGTTGTGACACATTCTGGAGAGAGTCTAGACGCCATAAAGACCAGTGATTTAAAGTGGATTGTGCCGATAAACCACGATGTCGTAGCAATAGACGAAGCTCAAATGTTTCCAGGTCTGTACGATCGTGTTATGTTTTTTGTGGAAAAAATGAATTTGACGGTTATTGTCGCCGGTTTAACTGGGGATTATAGACGAGAAAATTTCGGTGAGTTGTATCGATTGTATTCGGTCGCATCGGATATTTATCACTGTAAAGCTTTATGTGGAATATGCAAAAATGGAACCCCTGGTATTTTTACCTTTCGCACCTCCGAAGAGAGTGAGCAATTATTAGTTGGTTCTACGGACCTGTATGTTTCTGTATGTAGACCGTGTTACCTAGAACTCAATCAAAACTAATAATTATCAGTATATAATTATTATGTAATATATAAAATGAGATTAATTCTTTTGATTACATTGATTGTAGGATCACAGAGTAGTCTTTTGGATGGTCCGTTCGGCGATGGTAAATTTCTTGCCCATCCCACACTTTCTACATTAGACCCATGTTCGACGGGGTATTTTAACGCATTAGAACTCAGTGTCGATGGAACACAGGTGTTAAATCACGACGGAACACAGTATGTTACAAGTTGTAAGTTGTGTAGCGATGTATTCGGTAAAGCTAAATTTTTAAATGACCCCGCCGGTACAAAGGCAGGATACGCCGATATTATTTCTACATTGACCGGAGATCATGATGTGTTTAATAGAGCCGAATGCTGTTACAATTCGGAACATGCGGTGTGTATAGAACAAATTAGAGAATACAAGAGAGGATGTCAGAGCACCGGTACTTATGTGCTAGGGAGCAACGATGCCGGACATGGACCCGAAAGTTCATGTGATAATATTGTAGTCACAACCCCAGCGCCATAATTTATGTAAGTTCCTTATCCCTCAAATTCTTCGAAAAATCACCGTTGTTAATTCACAGGCTCTTTTGAATTTACTCTAACAAACTATAAATTATTAGAAATTATACATAAATGTTACCTATATTTGTATTTGTCCTATCATCCGTTATAGTATATTTTATGTATACACACACCCAAAATTATTTTATGTACAATACTGTTAAATTTTCTAGGTTACCGACCAACAAACAGTATTATGTTGTTAAAAATGTGATAAAAGGCTGTTACCTGTGTTTTCTGGTTGTCGCCGGTGGGTTTATGATACTACCTGGCATTTTTTACAATCGTTGGGACAATGACACCATTCGTATTTTTGCCAGTATGTACGTAAGCAATGATTTCGTAGGGTTGTACCGTGTTAGTACCTTGCCAACCTCTACCAGGTTGCACCACACGGCTAGTATTATTTTCTTAATTGTCGCCTGGAGTATAGATTTCCAATCCAGTAATGTTGGTCAATTGCTATTGATGTATACGTACTTCTCCGCCCTGTCCTTTCCTGTAAATTTATATTTGGGGTTACGTCTTTGCTTCGATAACCTACTGTGGCTCCGGTCACTCTCAAAATACATTTATTTGGTTTCCTGCTTAATCAATTGGTATGTCCAAATCACTTGGTCGGTCATGGGTCCGGATACTCTGGTATATATGTTTCTAATGACGGTGATTGTTGCTGACGACATTATACTTCTACGGTGGCTCTGGACATAACCCGGTCGATCAAATTGTTCCGTACTATACCGATGCATTCCTTTGCAAACTCCAATTCATTTTCTATATTTGGAACTTCTGTTAAAATACCGGGGTCATTGTACGCCACGTACATTGCTTCCACCAACTCTATTAATCGAATATCGAGTGGGGCATCCTCTATCGTATTCATGAATATCACCTTGAATCGATTGCTTAATAGAAAGTGAGACACAATGTCCGCAATAAAATTTCTACGGGTTTCTTCTTGGGACATTTGCCGCTGCCGCTTAATGTTCGTTTTTGATTTTGCAGTTTTCACATAGGTGAACTCCTGTCTGCAAATTGGACATGAGTTTTCAGTCTTGGACCACTTCACGATACATTTACGACAGAATTCGTGGGAACAACCAATGCTTGCTTTATTTCTAGGTGTTTTTAAACAGATAGAACAGGGATCTTTATTCTTACATACTTTAGGCATTTTATTTAAAAATATAACAATATATAACTTAGAATTTTAAGTGTAAGCTTCTTTTTCTTTTCTTATTTTTAGGTCGCGCATACCCAAACCTATTATACCCAAAATGTAATTGGTATACCATCGTATATCTCTGTACAGTCTTCCACATTATGTCAATGTCCGTAAACTGGTTTTCATCTTCAATGAGTTCTTCAATATCTGACGCTATGTCTGGAATATAATCCTCTACATCCACATAATATACATCATCTTTATAAACTATAAGATAAAATCCACCTGGAAGGGACACGGTAGTTTGGATCTTTGTAGCAAATGGCAAAATTTCCTCAATAGCATAATCAGTAAAGTCGAATTCTCGAAATTCATGGGTTAAGATCAACTGGAAGCATTTATCATCATACCGTTTTTGTATTTCCTGGTATAGTTGTTGGGGTTCCAACTTATTAAAATATCGGTTCGGATGCATGTATTCGATATTTTTTTGCGTATCTAACTTTATCCTGTAATAACTATCATTCGGTTTGTCAAACTCACGAATAGCCTCTATGGTCTCTTCTATGTCCGGATTTACCATTTTACGAATATAATATAACAGGGGTAATTTGGTCACCGGTAGTCGAGTCGCCGGGTATTTTATTATTCTTGCTCTATCGACCTCGGCGACATTTTTCATTTTGTAATATAGTTCCGCTTCGTACCATAAATTCATTAATATTTGGAGGTACTCTTTTGCAATTGGGTTTTCGTCCGTCCATCCGGTACGCATTTCACCGTAGCCTCTGAATTCAAAATGCCAGGATCGGTTTGGGTCTTCACTTATGGCAATTTCCCGTTCATATTTGTCCGGTGGTAAACCTCTATAAGAAGGTCGTATATTAAACATTTCATATTTCCCACGCGGTACGTGCGTGGATATTTTACTATAATCCTCGTTCTTGTCCCGATCTTGAAATTTATAAAACCGGTGAATACAATACGGTTGGTAATATTGAATCCACAGGTATCGCATAACTTTGTCAAAGTGTGGGTATTTTAACATAGTCAGTCTCGGATTTGACATATGCACATGTGTCCCACATGATACAAGTCCGTTCGTATTCTTAGCACACGCGTATACATCCTCGCTCTTCATAATCCTTTCTGTGGCATTACCAACCTCCGTCTCTGGGTTCAATATGTCCACAATGGGGTAAGGGTCATGAGTAATATATTCGACCGCCTCACCATTCTTACATTTTATACTCGTGTCATCTACATCTTCGTATGGGTAAAAATCTTCTTCCCAACCATTGTCGTATTCGAAGAGCCCTTCACGTACACATGTCTCGATTTCAATCCCACCGATTATATCCTTGTCATACGTCCACTTTTCCACTCCCTTGTCAAAAAAATCATAGGTTTTGTAATCCGTAGTAAACATCCTAGATACAGTCTTAAGGCTACTATTCATTTATAAAAATATATATTGCTTTATATACTAACATACTTCAAAAGATTCGTATGGTGCTTCTAGGCGTTTGGCTACAAATTCAATTGCCCAATACGTAGTGAAGAGTATTGTCATAACTATGTCGTCGTTCATTCCGGCTTTTACCTTACCACTATATATATGTTTGGCTACCTCAAAGGGTCGATTGTCATTGGATAACACCATCTTTTGGAAGCTTAACATCTGTTTCTTTAACTCTGCCTTCACCTTTTTATGACGATTGTTCGCGTCTTCAAATGGGTTGCAACATATCCAATCGTTGATAAAATGGACCGCCTCTGTATTGAAGTAATTCAAAAATGAATGTGTGTACGCTTCTTTTCTGGCGTGGGTGGTCAAAACACCGCATTTACCCTTCTCGTATTGCGTATAACACTTACGTTCGTTTCGACACATGTGAGCCATATGCGCGGCTTCTAATCCGAGGTTGGATTCGAAGAAGTTGATTATCCATGCATCGCGTAAATCGGGGTGAGCTCGAATCATTCGGATATGACCCAATAACATGTGTTGTATCTGGTCATGATTTTTAGTCCCATGAGTCTCGAAGCCGGTGAAAATAATGTTGTTCATTTCCATAACCATCGTAACGATCGCCATTTGAGAATCACCCCCTCCGTTAGGGTCTACTCCTAGAAAAACATACTTTGCACCAGATTTCATTACCCACGGTTGCTTTGCAAGCATTTTCTCCACCATGCCCTGAGAGAATATACTCGCCGCGTCGTTGGTGATTTGACCCATAGATTCACGTGCGAGAATGTCCTTCCTATCTCCGTATATTGCCTTCACCATATCAAACTTGGCGGCGCTCTTCCAGGGCGGTACAACACTAGCCATATGTGTACAGTCAGCGGCTTTACCTGCTTTCTGACACTTCTCACAACTCATACCGATTCTTAATTGATTGAATAAAGGCTTTCCATCACCGCCCTTCAATTCGAACATCTCACTGTAGAAGTTCATTCCATCGAGGGGCGTGGATATAGCGATCAATGCTGTTGTGTCCATCTCTAGCAAGGGGACAATAACTTCGAAGAAAACGTCCAATGCCATAAAAGCAGCCTCTTCCATATAAACTACATCTCCACCACAACCACGTAAGGTTTTCGCACAGGATGGGTATGAATGAACTTTTCTAACGTCTAGTGGATCAGGTCCCTGTACAAGAAGAGTTTCACCGTTGCATTTTACGAACATGTCTTTGTACTTTCCAGATTTTATCATGTCTCGAATGAGCTCCAACAACTTTTGGCTTGCTCGCCTTCCAGTGGAAAATATACACTGTTCGCTGTGGGGCACAGTCAATACGTAGCTGGCTACGAACATTGCTACACTTGTGCTCTTACCGAATCGCCTAGGAGTGAGGCATAACACTTGCTGCTTGAGATTGGTGAAATTATTCATCTTCATGATGTTATCGATGTCGATATCTGGATCGTGACGGTATAAGTGCATACAAGTAGCTTGCATGAAATTTCTATGAAAGATTTTTTGCATCTTTGACCTTTCCCAGTTCTTATACGTCTTAGGAATATAGTCCAGAAGCATCTTTAACTTGAGCATTAATTTATCACCCTGAGCGGATTGTTTCTTTTTACTACCTTCGGTTAGAGCTCCGATGGTTGTCTGAGGTTGAACGCATTCCAATTTAATTAACTTTTCTTCTTCGTAGAATTGATATGCGCTTGCCAAAAAAGACCGATACGATATCGGTTTGGGATCTAACGAGGCGGTGGTAGGAGTCTGGAATTCGCCCTCTTCTTTTCTTCTCTTCGGTGTAGGCTCGTCATACGTTAAACGTTCTATATCTGGCATATTAAGTAAGTATATATGTATATTTATAGCATTAAAAACATCTTGTAAGTTACCCACTGTAGCTTTTCCTTTCCCATTTTATCCTTCCAAAATATTTTTATTTGTTTGTTCTCGTTGTCGATTTCTTTAACGGTAATGGTGCGTTTGATTTCGATAACATCACCCACTTTTACGGAGGTATTCATATTTTTAATATAAAAGCTTATCTTATATACTATAATGATAAAACATCTTCCTGTCGAGATCCCCAGATATATAAGTAGGTTTTTATTGGTGCGCGGCTGTTTGAACCTTGAATTGTGTATTCAACGGTCCCTATTTGACAGAGAACACTATGAGAAATTATTGTACAAAGAAGAGTACAAACACGCGTATACATTTAAAGAGAAAGAAATATTCATAGAAACCTGTAGGATTGGAAGTGCGGTGTATTCCACTGTCAGAGTCGCGATGCGTAGTTTTATTATTCGTCATACAGATGATATATCCACTAGAGAAGCTAATAAGAAGGCGTTTGCAATCCTACAGGACAAAGAGAAAAAAGTTTTACGTCGTAGACTAGAGATGGTTGGTTTTTATGAGTAATATATTTAATATGATTATACAAGGTTTCTTCCTAGGGAATCGGCAATCATTACCGAAATGAGTGCACCTGACAAAACAGCTGCATTCTTCACCGCTACTACTTCTTCTCCCAACATGAATGCGAGTAATATAATTACACCCCCAGTTACCACTGAACGCACGAGTGGGATTTCATTAAGACCGTGGAAAGAAGATTTATCATCGTTACAATCTTCCTTACTACCAAGTGCACACATTCTTAGAGTCTTAAACTGTTGTCCAACCATTCCTAGTAACAATAGCATTAGGTGAAGACTAATCAATGCAAGTACAGTTGCAAGAATGGCAACGTGATCCTCAGAATAATCGCCTGGAAGTCCACCCTTCTCAGTAATGTCAATCGACATGAAGACTAGAGCAACAGCCAACATAGCGAATACACTTAGACGTTTTATATTGCGGTTTCCATCGACACATTTTACATCGAAGACTTTGGTGATTCCATCCAAGTCGGTCGCTGGATCAAGAATAATTTTATCTACCGCGGCAAGTGCAAGGGCAATCATCGAGCTCATTGCGTAAATATCTCCGGTGTCTTCACCATCTACGTTATATCCAACCTGGAATGCGCAATTGACAAGAACAAATTGTGTCAATCCATTTCGTATTTGTCGTAAACGAGCTGCCGTTTTTTCTTCGTCTGGGTTACCCTGTAATCCTCGAACCCCTCGCCTCAGTGTCAATAAAAGTGACAAACCGGACATTACTATGGCGATAAAACTCATTACACCGGGGAGATTAATTCCAGTTCCTTCACCTATGGCTACTGCTTTCGAAGTTATAAAAACCATAAGAGCAATTTGAACAGCGGCTTTCGCGCCTGTAGTAATCATTAAAAATTCTGGTGTTTCGTCTGACATATTTCTTTAAATGAATCATACTTATATACTTTTACTTTTTAATTTGTAGTATAAATTATAATTATACTGTGCATATATATGAGAGCAACGAAATGGAGACTGAAATTATTGGGCAGTATGACACTGATGACCCAATTGCGTAAAACAAATCTTATATTACCCTCTCAACGAATACCAGATCAGACCACAATAGTACAAGATCTGGTCCGAACCTTTCCAGAAGATCAATGGTACGTAGACCACCTAAGTGATATACGTAAGATATTAATATGCTTTGCAAAACATAACCCTAGCATAGGGTACGCCCAGGGAATGTGTTTCATTGTTTTTGTACTCTATCGTGTATTCTACGAAGATTGTCCAAAGTATGCCGTCATCGATACCTTTTATGCCCTACACACTGTCATGACGCATATACGTCCCTTGTATCCCCGACCAGAAGAAGACGAAATCATTTTGAATTTCATCGATTCTACTGCTGCTCTGATTCGGTTGAATTTTATATCTACGCACAATCGTCTGGCTATTAAAATGCGTGGAAACGAAATGATAAAACTATTGTTAGTAAAGACCGGTCCGACTCTGTTTGCAAATTGGTTTGACTACCATGATATACTGCTGGTGTGGGATTATCTGTACCATGATTACAATATATTTGAAAATTTCATAAACATAGTGACAGCAATGATCATATGTCATGAAAAAATTTATTTACATATGAATTATGAAAAAACACTTCACATTATTAGTGAGAAATCTTTTTATCGGGCAACTTCAATCGTTTCTTCCGCACGGACTTTTGAACATTAATCTTTTCATGACAGACCGGGCAATTGCGTTTTATTCCCAACCAACGGGTGATGCATTCGTAACAAAAGGTATGATCACATGATATAGTGGTTGGCTTCACACAATTTTCCAAACAAATGTGACACTCGGTCGATATCTCGCCATCACGTTGACGTTTTCGTGACATTTTACGCAAAGCTCGTTTCTCTTTTTTGTCCAGGGTTACCGTGGCTTCCAGTGGTTTCCACTCTGCCCGTATAGAGGCGGTTTTAATGGCTTCTTCGTCCGTAAGATAAATATACATGGATACTGGTTTCTCACCTTCACCATGTTTTGAATTGATTTCTTTTTGCATTTGTTCTTCTGGCATCACATAGCCAAATTCTTCTAGTGTAGGGTAGATTATACTTCTTATGATGTCTTTGCATCGCCAGACACTGAATCCATTCGGAAATTTACAGTTGATAATGCAACCATGTGCATACATGTATATAAGGCAAATATAATAAATATATACAATGCTTTTTCTCTGGGCAATATTGATATCACTTCTTATTTTTATGTGGATATTCTTTCTTCCTATATTCGTCATTGGGTTTACTTTGGCAATTCCATTCTTTGTAGTAGCATTACCACTGTCATTGTTGATAGCAGGGGGGATATACTTATCGTTTGATAACATTAAGGAATCATCCTTACGTGACATTGTTGCATCTGCTCCGTTTCACCGGTGGTTTCGACGGATACATGTTCCCCTAGACTTGAGCAAACACCATCTTATATGTTGTCACCCTCACGGTGTACTTTGTACCATGGCGATTGTTGGGATACACCTAAAACCAAAATCCAAAACACTTATAGCCGTAGCCCCGATTGTCTTTACAATTCCGGTGATCGGGTGGATAGCAAAGCACCTGGGAGCTATACCTGCAACATACAAGCATATTGTGTCGGCATTGCAAGAAACCTCTGTCATATTGTTGCCAGGTGGAGTCCCAGAAATAGTATCTCATGAAATTAAACAAAGCTATACGGATAGGATAGGGTTTTTAAAATGTGCGAGACAGGCGGGTGTTAATATTTACAGTGTTATAGGAAAACAGCGTTACTATGATTTATTACGTATGCCATTTCACGGTATACGGATGCATATAGCAAAAACGTACAATCTCCCAGCAGTATTCCCGTGGGTATTTGGATGGTACGGGACATGGATGCCCCTGCGAAATCCAATCGAACCCACCGTCAAATATTTTGAAATGGATCGAGGTGATATAAAGGAAACCCGAAAACGATACTATGCTAGAATTCATCCGTAGTGCTAAATACTTTGTCTGATTCTATGTATTTACCATCTAGGAACACCATTGGAAATGTTGTCGGACCACGGTCCGTTATAGTGTCTAAGAAGTCTAAAAACCCATCCACATCCATCAGGTATTCGTCGCAATTGATGTAGGTTGCCGTGGGAAGTTTTCGTTTGATTTCGTTGCATGAGGGACACTGGCTTTTTGTGTAAATGTGGTATCCGTTACCTGGTCGTTGGTATTGCATTTCTTGTTGTGTTCTATAAGGGAATATATACTGCCAAATATAGTTTTTTTGCATTTAACACATTCAAAGACTTTTGGCATCCCATACAACAATTTTTGGACTATAAATATACCCAGACAGATTAAAAATGAATCAACAAAATATCAGTAGTTTTGTATACAAAAAAGCATGCGACGATTTCCTAGGATTACAACCAGAAATTTTAGAAGCACAGGCAAAATTGAAACAGTTGAGAAAGGAACAGAAGGCAAACATAGACGTTATCAAACAGCACATGGTAGAGAACGATGTAAAGAATTTAGATGTCGGCGGTTATGAATTTGCAAGAGAAGAAGTTAGTCGTTGTTCCTTCACCGAAAAAAATCTAGAAGAATTTCTAGAAGACCCCACCATACTGGATAACTTTAGAGAAACTTACACCGAATCAGGAGAAAAGTTCAAAATGAACAAGCCAAAGCGTAACAAACGGAGTAGAACGGAATAATTACTATAAATACATGTACAATATCTATTAAATGCCAAAAGTTGTAAATTTAAATAAACTCATCGCCGGTGGACGGGGACCTAAAAAAATAGGTGATAGTACCTTTATTTTCGATACGGTGGAAATTCAAAAATACCTAATTTCTAGGATTAAAAAGCCAGATACCCATTTCGTCATGGGCTGTGCCGCATGGTTTACCAATACCAAAATTATACAGGCTCTGTCCACCTTAAAGGGCGTATCGATGATATGTACCCGTGACAAGGTGGCAAGAACCAAAGCCAGCAGGGCAAAGTATAAGACATTGAAAAAACACAGTGGGATACCAACTATTAATTTGTTGGGAGCTGGTAGGGGTAGGTCTGCCTCCTTAATGCACCACAAATTTCTTATAGGGTTGGACCGAAAAGAGAACCCAATATGGATCAGTACCGGTTCCTTTAACCTGACCGAATCCGCATGTACGAACCTAGAGAACTTACAGATTATTGAAAATCCAGAGATTGCAACAGTGTACTTAAAAGAATTTCAACGGTTATTTCGTATAGCCAAACCATTGCATTTATAAGTATAAATACTCTACAAATTGGTGTAAATGGGGAATGTACCGAACGTCCGGGCACGTGACATTACTGGCTATGATTTTAAGACCATCGATCTAAAAACTACCATTGGTTCAGAAGAAACGCCGGTGTGTATTTTTGTCGTCAGGGGTAATTACAGGACACAGTACCAGATTTTATCGGACCGTGGTGCGAACTTCAATATTGTAGATTTTTATGGTAATTCACCACTACATTATGCAGCGGAAAGAAAATGTGATTTTATTCGGTCTTTAATAGACAAGGGATTGGATCCCGGTCTAAAAAACAAACGGGGCTTGACCCCCTTGCACATAGCCGTGAAAAACAAACATTATGAATATATTTACCATCTTAAAGATGCCATGTTCGTTACCGATAATGAGGGCAATGGACCGATTCATCATGCCATTTTAAACCAGGATATTCGGATGATTCATTTCTTATTGGTAAATACACCGAAATTACCATTGACCTGGATCATGACATATTGTGAACCAAAAGAATTTCATTTGAACTATTTTGGAAACGATAAGAATCTCACACCACTCTCCCTAGCAATACATAAAATGCAATCATATGTCATTGCAGCACTGATCAACCACGGTGCGGATCCCACGGCATTATATAACAAAAAATCACCGAATGATCACATTTCACAGATAAGACGAAGGTTGTTGTACGACGACGATAACAAGGCATGTACGAAGGAACAAGTGTTGCATATATGGTCTATCATAAATAAAGATACGGATGTGTACAGGAATATAAATCCATGTGCGGACAAACATACAGGGTTATTAAGTAATACGGTTAAGTTTTATTAGTAGATCCAAACCCCCCACTCCCACGCGAAGTATCGTCTAAATCATCGATAACGATAACATCAGGTTTCAAGTACGGCTGGATGATTAATTGTGCGATGGCATGACCCCGGTCACATTTCACGGCTGTTCGAACACGTAACATCACCGCTACTTCTCCACGGTAATCTTCGTCGATCACACCGGCTTCTACCGATACACCTACCTTTGCAAGACTACTTCTACAACGAATGCTACCAAAGGTATTTTCTGGAAGTTGCAAACAGATACCTAATTTTATCTTATGTAACCCGGGGTCCAACGCTAAGGCTTCTGGTGTATAAAGATCAAAGGCTGCTGCCCCAGGGGTCGCGCGTTTCGGTACAATACCATTATTCAATACTTTTACGAACATTTGTATAATTTTAAGACACTTATATATTCAATTATTTACATTTTAAGATCCGGAAATTCGTGTAACATGAACTGTCCCGCCGAATATGTGGCACTGACCCCCTCCAATGTAATTTTTATTTGTGGTGTGACCAATTTACCCCCCTGCATGCCTTGAAACATCGTGAAATAAATATGATATAATTCAATACCAACGCGCTGGGTGGCTATGACAACAGGTTCCAATAGCTTTACTTGGGTGATACCTAAATTATTTGCAATCTCCATGACTTTCTCTTTTACAGTTAGGAATGCAGACAGAAGCTGAAAATACTTAGACTTTAAACTAGGATCCTTCTCGTACGTTTTCTCTAGGAAAATACTTTGTGGTGTCTTACTTTTATCCTTAACACCATTCTTGTTATGTTCTTTTACAAGTGTTTTTAGAAGTTGCTGTTGCTCATCCATTTTATAAACGTATAGACTTTATTATATATACTATTTTATTAAATTATTTACACTGTCAATCAGGCAATCTATTCTAGCCTTCATGGTCACATCCTTCTCGTACGTTTTCTGTAGGGATACCAGACCCCGGATAGATTCCGTAAGATGTTCCTTCATCCTATCGGGTTCCTTAGGTAACATGTTTTCCGCCATCTTGTACAAATCTTTTATCCGGTTGAAGTCCGATTCTCTATTGGAACCATTCCACCACCTATAGAGTGCTTCCTGTAGTGTATTGGAAGGGTTAATTTCAAAATGAGGACGTCTGGTACCCAAACGTTCGAATGGTTGTAATTTCGAAAGAATTTTCAAGTTAACCCAGATGCATTCGTGTTCATCATTCATTTTATTAAATCATGGAATCATTTATACCAAATAACTCTTCTTGTTCAGTATTCTCTGTGAGTCCATAACGTCTTTTTGCCATGGGCATGATGTAATCAAAATGTGTATAGATAAATAACACCAAACACACTATCAGAGACAATGCCGAAATTAAAATATTTTGATCCAGGGGTGATGTTGCTTTGCATATACCCACCAACAATAAACTCGACGATAAAAGTACCGAAGTTCGACAATCGTCCAAGTAGGATTCCGTACACTCGTTGTTTTTTCGGTAGATGTGGTACCACCATAGGAATATAAATTCTATCAACGATACAATTCCTACGACTACCGCTGACACGGGGTCGTTTAAAAAGGTTGAAAAGAATGCCACAAACGGTGTCAAAACGATGAAGTCGTCCGTGTCGCGAATTAGATTGACAAATAAATAAACCAGGGCTAACCCAAAGACGATGGAACTTGAAATCATATTTTCATATAACCCCTGTATTATGCTGTCTACTAGAAATAATACCGAGTACACAAATACACCGTATTTCAACATTTACAATCATATATAAAGATATTTATACTACTTAAAAGTACCTACACGAATCAATGCCAGCTTATCGAACGATATTTTAGACTTCTCAAGGTTCACCTGTTCTGGAGTTATACCACATATGGTTTCCTTAAATTTGTGGAAATCGACCCTATCGATATTTCCATACACAATTTTATTTTGATGAATGGCACTGGCAAGCGCACCAGGTGTGTCAAATTGAACGTTTCGAGAACCAACCATTTCCATCTGTTGAACATTTATCTCTGTTGCACTTAGGGAATCGTTCAACCAATCTTTGATAACCTTGTTCGTTTCTGTGATTCCACGCTCCAATAGATTCGGTGAAAATGTACCAGTGATTTCAAATATTGCACATCCCTTACCGTGTTTCAAACGACTGTTTATTCCATAGGTCAACCCATATTTATCACGAACAATCTTCATCAAACGAGCAGTAAAACCATTGCCCAAACATGCCACTGCCAGATTCAATGCATCCGTATATTCCGGTATGACCATACCGTACTTTACAACCACAGAGGACTTACCCGGTATCCTAACATCCTTCGACTGCGCCATTTCGCGAATGTCCGTTTTGTAATCACGGTGATACTCATCCTTGTTTTCCAAACCTTCGATCTCACACGGTGAAACAATTGTCACCAATCTGGTTGCCGAAGACAGTGATTTTTGTAAATTCACGATGTCGGCATAGTTTATTTTTTGAACTGTTGACATAATGGTGTCAAAAGAATATTTATAATTAGGATCGGAGGGTTTAAACAGAGCCTGTGCGAACGTGTACTTTGCCACATTGTTGACATTAGACTTGTTACCGCGTAATTCCGCTAACCACTTGCCCTTCAAATATTTAAAGGCGTTTTCGTTCATGATAGGTTTTGAAATCTCGTGATTTATTAACGATACAGCCGATTTTAGAGTCTTTGCTTCGTTCGGTACAGAAGCCATGATATGAATACCATCGACACCTGTGGTTATATGACGCTGAATATTGCGCTCGCTTAAGAATTCGTACAATTCATTCTCAATGCAATCCCGCTTTGACATTCTGAAACCCTTCACCATTAGATCGGACAGTAAATTACGCTTAACGTACCCCTTTACCGACAAATCTTTGGTTTGCAACGATACACGAATGTCGGTCTTATCCGAATTATAATACGACCATTCCGATGCCGATAAATTCAAGGTAGGTTTCATCGAAGTTGGCAGATCGTCCATTTGAAACGTTTTTGAATTGATGGCTTTGTACAACCCGGTCTTTACTTCTGTTGGTGCCTCGCCCGGTAACAGCCAACCAACCGTACTTCGATCGTAATTGAAAATGTCTTTGGCAACCTTTAGGATATCGCACTGGTTTACCTTTTCCAAAACATTGAAACGGTTGAAGACATCGAAGGCATCGCCACGGGCTATTGCCTCGTTTATGGCAGCAGCCATTTTTCGAGTTCCCATCATTTCATTGTTCCATTTGTTGGTTATGTAAATCTTTGCACGTTTTATGTCTTCTATCAAATTTTTTGAACCAATGGTATGGGTGATTTCTTTAATTACTTTCTCCGCTGTTTCAAGGGCGTCTTTACTTGGGAAATTGGTAGTCCCCCAGATACTAAATAAGTATGGGTCACGCATTCTCTCCCAGTCAACGATTATATCATGCACAGGACATGTTGCGTCTCGCTTGTATTTTTCGCTCATCGACTGAGGTCCCTTTGAAATAATATTTGCAATCACTTCCAGGACGATGGCGTCTTTGTGTAGACCATTGGGGGCTTTGAATGATACACACATCAGGGCACAGTTTGTAGGTCTGGTGATTACAGTTCTACGTTGACCCATTTGAGCAGGTTCGGTGGTGTACATCTCCGGAATACTACGATCGTAATTCTCATCGTACCGATCCGAAAATTCTTGGTTTACCTTGTCCATAATGGTTTTGCAATCGAAATTACCACAAAATGTATACGTTGCATTGCTAGGTTTGTAAAAGGTGTCGTGAAAAGTCTTAAGTGCATCTCTACTAACATTCTCGATCTCTGACTTCCAGCCGATGGTACTATGGTGATACGGATGTGCCATAAATGCCATTGCCATAATACGTTTCTGTAACACTTCGAAATCATTGTTTTCTCCACGTTCGAATTCGTTGCGAACTACGGTCATCTCATTCTTAAGCTCCTTTGCATCCAGAAGAGGTTCCTTCATGCGGTCGGCTTCTCTCATGATCACTTCGTCCAGTTTCTCAGAGTCTATCACCGAAAAGTAATTCGTTCGGTCGGTGTAAGTTGTAGCATTCATATAGGCTCCCATTGATTCTAGAGCCCACATACCATTGCCCTTTTCTTTGTTGAAATTCTTACTACCTTTGAACATACCGTGTTCTAAATAATGAGTCGCCCCTCTGACCCCCAGACCCTCGTTTCGTGAACCCACATGATAGGTGATATTCGCCGTAGTCACTTCCAGACCATCTTTTGGGTGTAGTAGTAGGGTCAACCCTGTTTTATGTTTAAACTCGTATAAGCCATGCGCTGTACGTGTCGGTGTCCAATCCATTTTTAATAACAAAAGCTTGTACTTATATACGTTGATTAGCTACCGGTTCGATTTTTATTGGGGTTAATAAATCGGTGATAGAAGCTGCTTTGAATAGATCTTCCCAGGTTTTTTGTAATAATTGATTTCTTAAATCTGAAATAACCTCTGGTGTAGCTACATCAAAATTTTGTCCGACCCATCGATCCAAATACAGTCCCAATTCATTGCGGATAGTTGGTACGTGATATATAACATCGTTGAATTCGATATACAATATATTTGGTGCGTATATATTAGTTTTCATTGTGGATATTTTTCCTTTGAAAAAATTACTTATATAGAACCTAGCTTTCCCAGTGATTCGTGTAAAACGCATATAAAAAGATTATTTGGATTATTTATATCATGAAATACCTATATCTTTCTACTAAAAAAATAGATGGGCACTGTACGCCGGAATCACAGACAATACATGATTTTATGTTTAACAAAAAAAGAATATTTTGTACAAAATTAGAAACCCCGGAACACAACACTCTTAAATTTGAATTTATACTTATGACATACAATATCAATACTCTTTTGGTTCATATATCCCATCATGAAATTGAAACATTTTTGCAATGGAAAACTAGATACTTTCCAGCTGGTATTCGGTGTATTGTCAATATACACTCGACGCCGGATGTAGACGAATCACTGTATCAATTGGGGGCGGATTCTGACCTAACGATAACTACCCACTTCTTCGAGAAATTCGTACCTGTACTGCTGTCCATAACATCGTGAACAGATAAGACGACAATTAACGTTTATTAAATGTGCAAAACGACGATTGCATTGACTACAACGACGTGTTCGTAGTGGCATTTATTGATGCATCGTGTATATATATACTATTATTCTGATATAAAATAGGTTATTTCAAAGGAAAAACCATATCGGATACCCAATTTTCCGGATGGGATCTGATATAATTTAACATAGTTTCGTGAGTCCCGTTTCGTATGTCAGGCGGTGAAACGGCAACCACTGCTCTTACTATGCCGTCGATTTTCAACAGGGCATATAGATGGGAGTAGTCCATCTCTTTATGGTCGTAGGACGATGCCATGGCACCATTTGCATTATTCTTTACCATATATTCTCCCGCTTTCCACCACTTGCTCATATTTATGCATGGGTATAATCTGTGGTGATCCTCCATCGTAATTGGGTTACAATCGTTCATTTTTATTATTAGCTTAAAAAATATATTTACTTTTCACTTGTCTATTTTTATCTCACCTAATTTGGGTACTATATACCTATTGTCTAAAAATATTCGTAACCCTTCGTATGTACCTGCTAAAAAAGTAGGGTTAGAGATTTTTTACGCCGTAATAGCCCATGTGCTAATACCTGTATTCTATTATCATCTGAATAGCAGGGTCGTTACGCTCCTGTTGACGTTTTGCGCCGTAATAGCACCCTTTGATAATGCGGCTAAATAGAATCCCATGGCACAGCAGGGACTACCCCCTAAAAAAATACATGGGATAGGGAGAAGCCAAAAATTAGGGCGGATTTTTTATTTTTTTTTTCTGGAAACACAACACTTTTTTTTCAGAAAATGGGACTTAACAAAAAAAAAATAATTTCTAGAGACATCCCCCTACAAAATCGTTATACATTAAATAACATATGTATTATATGTATGTTATTTTAACATGTAATGATATGTAATGTATGTCTTTTAATGCTATGTTAGTGTTAAATGGACCTGTGCTGTGTAAGGTATGTTTAGTGATGCTGTGTTAACGCTATTTCGACTAATGATATTACCTGTATTTTATTTGGTGCTGTGTTAACGCTATTTTTTAACATGACACAACGATCCTGCTATTTCAACGCTAACATTTAGTTAGGAGAAGTTGAATACAAGTATATAAAGTTGGTAGTCTTCATGGTGCACACCTGTTATATACAAAAATAGGTGAGGAGTCTACAATAGGTGAGTACCTAAAGTTGAAGTCTCTGTGTATTAGTATTTTGTTTGTATTTACTAAACAATAATAATAATAAAATGGTAATAAAAATGAATCCCGATTACATAACTGACACGACAAAAACAATGAAGGTTGGTGATATTTATATTCAGAGAACGAAGCGTCAGATGATCGAAGGTCCTCGAGGTGGACGATCCGCGGACATGGAGCGATACTGGGTGGTTACGGAGAAACACGTTATGCCAGACCGCACGACTCTAACGTGTGGTGACGAAGAGTTAACACTCCGTGGACACGCGACTAGAAAGTTCTTTTTAACACCGAGGCAACACAATACACTGTACTCCCGGTCGTTGGAATCAAAGGACTGTTTTAATTTCCCGTTGAACGATTACGTCAACGCAATGCCATGGATGCAGCGTTTCCACAACAAATTGGGGTACAGTCCACCGTCTGTCGGCGACGACCCTATCCTCGCACGTGCACTACAGACGCCGTTGGTTTCCAACAAACGAAAATTGGTCGAGGTACTGGTGAGTACCCACTGTGTTTAATTTAGTATAAATAAGGTGATATAATCTAGAAATGAAATATCTAAGTAAATGGTTGGCATCCGCAAAAGAATGTCCCCGAGATGTATTTGATTTCCGGTGCAACCCGGCGACCGGCGGTCTAGGTTCATCGAAGACCGCACTGATAGACTGGTGGTCTTTCTTACATATAGTGTTCGGTGCCATATACTCTATTCCTATATTCTGGGTAAATCCGTATGTTGCGTTTGTTATCGTCGTATTACTATCCACTGGGTACGAAATTCTGGAAAACAGCGAGCTTGGGATTTGTATAGGCAAAACTATCTGTTGTTCACCGCATTACCAAGGTGATAATTTTTGGAATAGTTTTGTCGATTTCCTCTTTAATATAGTGGGATTTCTGATCGTTTTTGCGTTAGTATAAATACGGTATTGTAACCATAAAATGAACCGACAAGCACGTGAAGATTTTGGATTTTGGGCTTCAGAGGATTATGCACTTATGGGAAAGTCAGGCAAGGGGAAGGTGGGTAAGAAAAAGACGAGTACGCGTAGAAGTGGACCAAAGGCAAGGAACGAAGTGACGGAAACGTTATTTATTAGTGGTTTAAAAGTGGCAAAAACTGGATTGCAAATGACTTCAACTGGCGCTCAATTATGCGGTGGTGGTTGTACAATATCTTAAAGTATAATATAATTTACTCTTGCTTCTTCAACAAATGCTTGTAATGAATCCATCTTATCTTCCCCGTTCAGATGATTCTGGCACATGATTGCCAGATGGTGCATGTACAGAGTAAACTTCTGTGGGTCTACTCTAGACTCGTTGATAAGTTTTTGAACGTACTTCGGTGTTAAATACAACCCAAACAACAACGCCCCATGTTTCGCGATTCTACAATCGTCTTTGATTGCCCTGTCCAACATGATTTTGAGACGGTTGCTCATCTGTGGGAATTCTGCGAATGTGAGATCTCTTATTTCTGTGAGTGCGGTATCGACTACGCTGGTGTTTTTACACATTAAACAATTGTATAAAAAGTCTGTTTCTTCACGATTTGCATCCTCTTCGTCTTTTAAATCATAAAAGGAACGTTGCATTTTATTTTTTTATAAACATAATTATATTATATAAGTAAGATTTTAATTTAAGAAATGAGTAATGAGAAAGTAGGTCGCACACCTACAATGCTCGCACTGAGTGCGGGGGGAGACAGGGGAGCTGTACTCGTTGGACTACTACATGGTATGTACCTCGTAAAGGGTAAAGCTCGAACCGATTGGTACCAAATAGCAGGGATCAGTGCCGGTGCCCTGGTCGGTGCTCTGGTGTCTCAAACTATACCGGAAACCTTCGACAAGCAGATGGAGAAGGCAAAGGATTTGTTTGAGATCGGGGGCTTCCACGTAGTGTCCCCTCACACTCGATGGGGCTTCGTTATAAACGCAATAGATGCTTTACTGTATTACAATTCATTGTATGAAAACGAACCAATGCGCCAACTCCTGGAACAAAATTTCAACGAAGGAATCATGTTTACACCGATGAGGGTGGGTGCATACAATCGTGACAAGTGCGAATACGAGACCTTCGATAGCAATCATCGGGAAGCTATTCTTGCCTCAACCTCTGTTCCCATCGTTTACCCACCTGTAAAGATTGGCAACTACCATTACCAAGACGGTGGTATGCGCCACATAATCCCGGTCCCCGAAATTTTTGAATTCATCGAGGAACATCCGAATTGCATAATCGATGTAATGGTGTGCTACCCTATAAATTGCTACGAGTTATTTTTCAAGGCTACGACACCGGAGGGTTACTACCCTTTGATAGAAGAATCATTTCGTTTGATCACCCACCAGATGTTACACACGCTTACGAACGATCTAAAAGATTTGGCAAGGTACCTGGGCATCGAATACGATGAAATTCGCGACAAGCCTTGCAACACATTTAAAAAGGATGGAGTAACGATAAATATTTTTTCACCGGACGACGCGGCGTACACCAATTTTACGGACATCAAACCAGAAGAAATGAAATTCATGTACGATGGTGCCAAACGGATAATTATGGAGTATTTAAAAAACTAAATTAATTTTATAATGTATCCCGGACAGGCACTCATTCTGTCACATGCTTTATGACCTTCTAATGGTCCATGTTCATTCACATGATTACAAACTGGACATATTATTTTTATGCGTCCGTCACATACCTTCCTTATTATATAAGAACGTTTTACTTCAATTTCCGGTGGTTGTAGATTACTCAACCATTCCGTTTGCTGATTTTCAATACTATGCTTCTTATTTAACTGTTCACCAAAGCTGTTTGAGTTTTTCATGCCTTTTTGATATTGCCATACAAATTTGCCGTTTGCAGCAGGCGGATGAACCCCAGCTAGTCTCCATTCATTTAATTTGAGGTACTCATATGTTCTTAAAAAATATATTTGACCTGGAGATAAATTCATTTCATTGTGTAGATAATATATTTATATACGGATAATTATGGAGTATTTAAAACCCTAAAAAATATATAAATGGAATTACTAAAAGGTAAACCTACTACTGTACTATCTATAAAATCCGAAGCCACGTACGATCAAATAATGGAATGTATCCACAACAACGAAATAAAGGACAAACACCTTCGTGCCGTTGTGAATTCGTGCAAAAGCAATCCAGAGAGTGTTGTTTTTGTGATTTACCGATCCTACAGTGACGGTGTTTTGATGTTATTTGGCAAGAAGCCTGTATGTGTACGTTTAGAAGGCTCGAAGTTACAAACTCTGATGTCGCACCATTGTCTGGAATCACGTATATATGTGTTTTCTTATGTAAAGTAAAATGGCGTGGGTGATGTATTATCCAGTGGCAGCTGCCGGTACTTATTTTTTGGGTCGTAACATACTTTTAAAAGGCACCTCCTTTGCCATAGATTATCTTTTAAATTCGAACGCCGACCCCGATATAAAGGATGTGCACACTGTCCAAACAATAAAATCAATGTTGTTGACATACGAGAATTTATCCGAAACGCATCCAGCATATGAGAGTATGCAGACGGTGAAACGAGCGCTGAATGAGTTGAAGGATGTTATCGACCGAGCTAGGTTGAGATTGTCGGTGCACGAATCTGGATGGGTTACAAGGTGGAGAACCTTTGATGCTCGATCCGACAACAGTGTCATTGAGAAAAAGGCACATGAATTAATGAGCTACCTGGATATATTCACTAAATTGATACGGTGTCCCGAACCAATGCCATTACTTACTCTGACCAATAGCGTTAAGAATCATAAAGACAAAAAGGACTATCAATATACAAGCTATTCCGACGGTGTTGACAACGATGAGGACATCGTGCCAATCAAAGACGCTTACATGCTCGACTAAATTCAGATCATCGCGCTTACGACGATCCGGTGATAACATTTGTACATAATAAATACGTATTTATACTATTTAAACCTGTTATTCTATGATATATGTACAAAGCTTATTTAATTGCAACCGTAGTATTTTACACTCTATTTACGATTGCTTTGGGAGTTTTCGAATGGATCGAATGGTCCGAAGAAATTATGGCATTAAACGATTGGGAACCCGGGACTATTTATCTCACATTTACGTACTGGAACTTTATACTTCAGTATATATTTTATATTATGGAATTATTTTATGAATACAAGGTCGTGGCGGTATCGGAAAGGACCAGAGAGATTCTATTGAATATCATATTTGCACCTGGTGTTTCTATCCTGGTATACTGGATCTTAATTAATTCGCTGGAGTGGGGCTTCCTGATACCCTGGTACATTGACATTTCAATCCACGGGATCAATATACTAATGCTGATGGGGATCGTCGTTGTAAAGTATCCATGTATTGCGCAATTGAATACATTCCAGAACATCGTACTTCCATTCATAGTACCGGTACTGTATTGTATTGTAACCACTATATACACCGCCGTTACAAAGAAGTTAATCTACCCGTCCAATTTGTTTTCATTCGAAACCATTGATAATAAACCACCCTACGGATGGATCAGTGTCCTATACCTGTGCATTGCTATACCACTACCTCAATTAATCTTTTACTTTGTTTGCAACACGCTCAAAACCACTCGCTACAGTCGAATTCTCGACCAGTAAAGACCTTGCAATATGGCATCCGCACAATCGTCTTTCTTCTTGTGTTTCTTAAATTTGTCCAGTTGGGATGAATTTAAAAATGTAGGTGCCAAAGCTACGGAGGCTTTCTTATTGTTTTTGTAAACACCGGTACTTATTTTAAAGTGTTTGCGAACCGACAATGGTGCAACCATGTGTGATTTTCCCCAGAAGAAACACCGGAGTGCGCACGCAATCATTTTCATTCTAGATTGCATTTGTCTCTCTATCAAAACAATATCAACATTCTTAAAAATGTCGGTGTTGTCCACCAATACTCTTGCAATGTAGGGGTAATCGGTCCGTTTCTTTTTTGGGACCAAATCCCAGATACATATGGAATTAAAATCGACCAAGGTACCGTTCTCTATAATGGCAAACCCAAAATTTCTAAGTCCTGGATCAATCGAAACAATACGCATTTATATTACTATATAATGGGTATATATACTTTAAAATGCCCAGAGATCCTTCACCTGAACGCGAAATTTTCAGTATAGGTGACGAAACCGATTTTGACGAAGACCTAGATTTCGAACCGATGCCCTATAAGAAACCGAGTAGAATAGCTAGACTTTGTACTTATATATCTGAAAAAATTAAGAGACCACAGTACGTACGTTATAACGACGGACTTTAACTGAATTTCCATCGTTTACCACACTCTGAACAATAACAGAATACCGTTGCACTCTCGTCGGCACTACGTGTTTGCTTCTCGATACGGTGTATTTTTCTTCCTTTGCACTTGGGACATGTAATATTACCGTCCACCATAATCTCGTCGTGATCGACCTTTTCGATTGGTTCCAACTCTGCTATTGCCTCGCATATTGAAATTCCGGTACACAGGCGTCGTATAACGATGGGATATTTCTTTGGGGAATGTTCCCATGCCTGCTGTTCCAAAAGTGTTACCTCGTCCGGTGATACTCTGCCACGACTAAGAAGTATATCCCTGGCACATTGTCTATAGTTTTCAACCTTTGCAACCACCGACATTTTAAATTTATGTACTTTAAATTAAATAGAATAATTTACTTCATTTTTTAAGAAATTAGGTTCTACCAAAATTAGGTGAGTGGAATAGGTGAGTGGGGCGAGCTCGAAACAAATTAATATTTTAGTATTATATTATTCCACAAATAATTAATAAAATGCCAACAAACCCAGCAAAAATGGAAAAATATCAACGACTATCTGACGTAGACCACGTGTTAAAAAGACCTGACACGTATGGCGGTAGTTTGCACCCGGTGGAATGGGAAAATGTCAAAATCGACGGCGAATACCAGACCCTGGAAGTTATCCCCATGATGTACAAGATGTTCGACGAGTTGATCGTCAATGCGACCGACAACATCAGCAGGGGGAAGACTACACGGATCGGTGTTAATATTAGCGACGATGGTACTATCACAGTTGCGAACAATGGTAAAACTATACCTATTCGCAAACATAAAACGGAGAAGATGTGGGTTCCTACCCTCGTATTTGGACACCTACGAACCAGCAACAATTACGACGACAAGGAAGAACGCATGACTGGTGGACGCAATGGTTATGGTGCAAAGTTGGCGAATATTTTTTCTAAAAAATTTGAGGTAAGCATTCAGAACAAAAAGAAATTATTTAAACAAACATGGACACAAAACATGAAAAAAACAAGTGGTCCCAAAACCCATGTTATTGAAGGGGAGGAAGACACTGAACTTCAAGTTAAGATGACCATTGACCTCGAGCGTTTCGGTGTTGGACACATCCCAGATGGTACCAAACGAATGATGATACAGCGAGTACATGATATAAAACGCGTTTATCCGGACGTATGGGTTAAATTGAATGGCGAGGACATTTATGCACCTGAAGAAGACCGAATCTTTGAACAGAAGAACAAGCGGTGGAATTTTAATCTGAATGTCTCCGACGGACAGTTCCGCCAGAACTCATTTGTCAATGGGATTTGGACTCGCAACGGTGGCACCCACGTAGATTACATCTACAAACAGGTCCTGAAACACATGGACCCGGTGATTAAGAAGTTGAAACTCAGACCCTACGACTTTAAGCGCATGTTGCAAATCAACCTATCCTGTCACTTGGTGAACCCTACCTTTGACTCGCAAATGAAGGAGTCTTGTACTTTGCCTCCCAGCAAATTCGGTTCGGTATTTAAAGTCCAGAAAATGATATTAAACGCAATTAAAGAATCACCGTTAATGGAAAAATTAGAATCACTGAGCAAGAAGAAGGACGACAGAAAATTATCCCGCAACGACGGAGCAAAGCGATCCAACGTAGATGTACTGAAACTCACGGACGCCAGCAAGGCGGGGACATCTGAATCCCACAAATGTACTTTAATCCTAACAGAAGGAGACTCCGCGAATGCACTGGCACTGGCGGGAATGTCGGTCGTCGGTAGCAAGCATTACGGATCGTACCCCCTCAAGGGTAAGATACTGAACGGTTACACTGCCAGTACAGACAAATGGTCAAAGAACGCGGTGATCACCGATGTTATCAAATCCCTGGGGTTAAAGCACGGTACCAAATACACCGATGTAAAATCCCTCCGGTATGGTTCCGTGTTGATTATGGCAGACCAGGACACGGACGGGTTTCATATTCGTGGTCTGGTGTTCTCCATCTTTGGATCTCACTGGAAATCGTTACTCTTAATCCCAGGGTTCATAAAGGTAATGAAAACACCCTTGGTCAAAGCCTTTAAGGGCAAAAAATTATTGCATGAATTCTTTAATGAAGAAAACGCGCGCAAATACATTAAACAGTATCCGAAATTGCGATACAAATTCTACAAGGGTTTGGGTACAAGTACCAGTGCGGAGGCAAAGGAAATGTTCAAGAATTTGGACCGTTACACCTTCCCTATGGATACCTTGTGTCCCGATGCATTGTATCGCGCATTTGGTAATGACGACTCTGCAAAGAAATGGAGGAAAGATATCGTTACAAAACCTGCATCTACCATAGATCTCGATGGCAAACAATATGAAACGTATGTCACCGGTCCCTGGGTGGAACATGCGAGGGCATCCAATGAGCGAAGCATACCGAATGCAATAGACGGGTTGAAACCGGTACAACGAAAGATATTGTACACTATGATGAAGCGTAACAACACTGAAATCAAAGTGGCGCAATTGAACGGTAAAGTAGCGATGGATACCCACTATCACCACGGTGAAATGAATGTAGGCAATGCAATTGTTAACATGTCACAGGATTTTGTCGGCGCAAACAACCTACCTTACCTGGAACCCCTTGGTCAATTTGGTACCAGACACAAAGGTGGGTCGGACCATGCATCCCATCGTTACATATTCACCAAACTACAGGATTGGGTGAAATATGCATTTCCCGAGGCAGATCTACCGGTTCTTAAATACAGTGAGGTAGACGGTCACATGGTCGAACCGGTGAATTTCATACCGATCATACCGACCCTCCTGGTTAACGGAACCTCAGGGATTGGTACTGGTTGGGCAACGGACATTCCGAAGTACAATCCTATCGATATTGTCGATGTGATCATGGGATTAAAAGAAATCGACGAATTGGTACCATGGTATAATAATTTCAAGGGTGATATTTTCAAGTTTGAGAATAGATGGTTTACGCGCGGAAGTATGACCGCGGATGGAAATAATTTGGTCATTACGGAATTACCGATCGGCACATGGACCGCAAACTTCAAAGAACGACTCAAGAAGAACGAGAAACTGTACGATTCCTTTAAAGAGGAGCATACCGATGTCACGGTCAAATTCACCATTAAAAATCCAAGCGCGGATTTTCTCACCAAAATGTCCCTATCTCAACCAATCAAAGAGAACTGGTGTGTTTACAACAACGATATTCTTAAGAGTACGGATCTCATGGGTGTATTGAACGCACACATGGAAGCGCGTTTAGACCTATATGGTAAACGTAAGGCATACCAGTTGAACCAAATCCAACTCGATATTCGGGAAAAGACTGAACGGATTAAATTCATTGACCATGCACTGGAAGGCAAGGTACCGATAACCGTGAAATCATATGACCAATGTGTGGAAGTATGCAAACAATTAGAGATAGATCCCAAGTATCTGGATATCCGTCTGAGGGATATCACCATCGACGCGGTGAACAAACTGCGTACAGAGACCCAGCGGTTAAAGCAACTGTATGTTATATTGGAGAAAACACCATTGGAAGAAATTTGGACAAGGGAATTGTGCGCGTTGAAGCAGTGTCTTCAACCGACAAAACGTAAGAGGTGAATTAAAGTATATAATATATTATATAGTAATCATATGGATTGGTTTGATAAAAAAAGATTAGACGCCTATCTAAAAAAGCTAAAACCAGTATACCATAATGAGGGTCGTAGTATAATTATGCCGTCTGGTAGCGGGAAATCATACTGGATGGAAAATTTACAACCGGTGAAAAATTTCATTGATAGTGATCCATTGTGTTGGGCGGTTGGTGCTATGCCACCTCTTGAGGGTCCAGACTATAGTGGGTTGACATGGGAAGAAAACTTTAACGAAATTTGCCAACGTGTTGATAAAGTAGTGGTAATGTGTAAATCCATGGGATTATGGATCATGGGGGCTACCTGGTGGTTGCCGGTGAACATTGACGCTATAGTGATACTACCCAAAAAAAAACATAAGCAATATCTGGCAGGAAAAAAGTATAAATTTTACGACGGTTATTATGAGGAAGAAGTCGTGGACATCATAAAGTTATTACGAAAAACTGCCGGGGAGCGGGAGCCTGAAATACCTATATTCAGTAACATAGACAAATGCGTTGCATGGGTCATTCGAACACAACGCATTCACACCATGTCCATCACCAAAGCCGCCATAGGACTTATGTATCATATACACGAAGATAGACATCGTAGGAATAAGTGGTTATTAGATGGTGTCACCGTGGGTATGGCATTGAATATGCGAACCGGATATACTGATGATCAATGGAGTTACGACGATTATAGAAAACAAGTCGATATGAATTCCGATCTATCGTATTATTCACGTTGTAGATTGAGACAATCACCACCGACTTGTAAATGGCAATACAACAATCTAATATATCAAATTTTGGCTTCCAACATGAAGGACGTAGCGGACAAGTTCGGTGATTTCATGGGAGACCCAGCCGGTAAATTAAAGAAAGACGGGGATTATTATTATAAACATGGCAAAGCATGGAAGTGGGAACACACTAAGAGTGGACACCCGTTGGGACCTCATGGATTATGGATGACCAAAGATTTTGCCAAACTATTTGGCGAGAAATCAAAGGAACATGTGTTGGGGATGTCTAGAGCTGAGCGTACGGATATTCCAGTAAAAGCTTGGGGTGGTATAGGAGCCGGCAAGCTGAAGCGTTATTGGAACGGCTGGTTTTTCACCGAGGAGAATGCTTATGCTATTGGTTGGGTTGCACAGGTTGTTGCTTTAACCAAAAACGATGTAAAAACACAGATTTATGAAGAGAACTGGGACGACGATTTAAGCAATAATCCTGAGGATTTAAAGTGGCAGTTTATAAATTCTATAGAAGTACCTTTAAAGTGTTGAGTATAAATATTAATTATGTACAGCAAAATGTCCACCTTTCCTAAATTAAAAATTGATATATCGGATTTATCCAGGAAAAAAATGAATTTTATAGACATAGATCCTGAACCACCACCCAAACCAACCAAATACAATGTTAAATATATCTACGTTGGGGCGGTTCTTATTTTTATCGTCGTTTGTATTTCATTTACCATGGTACCTAAAAACCTGACGCCAAGAAGAATCATACGTTTGAACTGTTTCATTGCTCAAAATACACAGACCTGCTCTTCTAATTTTGCCCATGGTGAATTTGTAGTTGGTAATTGCGATGCTTACGAGTTCAATGGTATACCATTTGTAGAATTAACCAAAGTAAATGGTAATTATAGAATACCCATGAGTTCGGATCTAACCTTAAGAATTAGGGAACCCTGTCCGAAAATCATAGCTATAGTAGATACTCAACGTGTTACACCCTATTACACGGAGTATGCGAAAAGCGGTATGTTGTATACAAAACGATTAATATGGATAACAAGTAGTTGTTATACTTCCTTTACATTAATGATAGGGAATCAACGGATTTTTGATTCGACACCGGTCCAAATGATTGATAGTGTGAGTATGAACAACCTGACCGCCTTTAAGTACGAGTCTGGCGGGGTGTCTGGTACAATACAGGTGTCTGGTAAGGGTTGCGATTATCCCATTCAGGTCTATTCAATCTAAAAACAATTTTCCAATATAATATCACAGTTATATGTTTTTGCATGTTTAATTCCCTTTTCATTTTTATGATCCCAAAATGGTGAAGCACATCTTCTCATATACGACGGACCATATCGTAGTTTCAGGTGTTTACTCACGTTTTGGGGGATTCTTATGTCCAGACCATGCATATTCGCTGGTTTACTTGGAAAAATAATGTTATCGTATGCACTTTTTTTGTTGTATGGGTGGTCTGTATTACCATTATCAAACACGTCCACAAATGGGTATTTCCAATTGTAATTACCTGCTTTCGGCGAATCACACTTGAATACCTTCCACCCTGCCCAAAAATCATGGGTACAGAAAGGTTTCCTAATTAGAGATCTTGCCCGTTTGGTATTACTTTTACGAATTACAATATCTAGATCATCATCCCATGGTATAAAATCACCATGCCGTTCATAACCAAGTGCAGTACCAAAGGCAATAGTATAGTCGATATTGTTATCCATAAACAATTTATTCAAATATATTAAAATATCTAAAAAGTTTTTTTCCATGTCCTTGTTCGCCCAAACATTGGGGAAACGATTACAATATTTCGGAGGTTCCGGTTTCAGAGGTTCCGGCTCCGGAGGTTCCGTTCTTTCTCGTATCAAATGTCTATGCGCGGGAATTACGACATCTTTTAAAGGGTAGTGAAGATATATGTTAACGGGTATGAATAATATAATACATATTAAAAGAATTGTTCGGTACATCTACTTTACAGTTCTTCTCTGCTTTATACCCCTCATTATAAAATCCGCCGAATATATAATTTTTGGTACAAGTACCTTTGTCCAATGAATTTGATTGTCAAACCCAATATACGGACTATTCCTTGGAACCATAGGTGTTTGTAAAGGGTTACAGTGCCATTTTTCCACTGGCATTTATATAAAATAGGTTTCTATTTATAGTATATAAGTCTAACCGATTTTTATAAATATGAGCTTAACAGACATGCTTCATCACGAACTTATACACGTGGGTGACACGGTGTACTTCAACTTCAAGGGAAATCACTTTTCGGCTAGAATTCTCAAGGGTGGGCTGATTTCCGGATGTCAAATTACCACCTTTGATAAAACACGGGATATTCTGTGTGGCGTCACCGCATTTACCTCATTGACGGCATGGACAGAAGCTTGTCTACAAGATGTATTAGAAGAATATTACACACGTTACAGCAGCTGGAAACGAGTCTCGCATAAGGAAAGCAAACGTTCGATGGGTGATTTAAGAGACCAGTGCAAATTGCTAAGTAAAAAAAGAAAGAGGGACGAGGAAGTCCCGGAACTATACAAAGAGATATACCGATTGCAACAGACCATTGTAGACATGAAGAAACACATCGACGAGTGGGAAAGCGGTGATACCCCTTCGAAGAAGGATTGGGAAGTTGTAAGCATAAAGCCCTTGGTCGAAAAAACCGAACGCGAAGACGAGGCTAAAATGAGGGCACAGTACATCATGATGAAACAGCCCAGGGGAATTGATTTGGAGTTATACGATATTTTAAAGAACTACTAGTATATATTGAATATGTAATAATATAAATGTACAAAGATATTTATGGTAAGAATAGGGTAGAACGTGCGTGGTTCATGTATAAGAATATGGCGCCAAAGGGCTACGCCACACCCCCGACCGGTACACGAAGCTTCAGAGAGCTGGGCATTACCGCTAAATTTACAAATGATTCATTGTACGTCGAAGATTTTGATAATCCACAGATGTCCACTCGAAAATTTATAGTGGTACGCTCCCAAAAATTTACAGTCCAACGTCCCAGGTATTATTTCATAAGTATAAACGGTAGATTCGACGACATGATAGACTCAAGTCGTCCGGGAAACTACCTTGGATACTGTTCTTGTAGGGATTACACTCGTAGGTGCAAACACAAGCGAGCCGTAGAGTACGTAGTACAACAGAATACCTATGATTTGAGAGCCGGAGATATAATTGAGGTGCTGTCTTTAAATTTGAAATTTTAGGTCGCGCTCACGAAAAAATGGGTGAGTGTATAAATATTAATTATTTTTTTATTTAAAAATGATTATTTTTGGCGATACACTTAAAATGAACTGGCAAATGATTAACGGTGTTCACCACGGACATGGGTACGGTATTGGCGAGAATTTTATCGTGGTTGGAGAATTTATGAACGGGTCAATGTGGGGGGACGTGAACGTTTTTGACAAACGAACCGGGGCGAGACTCATGAAGGCACAATTTGAGGCGTCCATGCCACACGGAGAGTATACCGTATACTCACGCAATACCATTGAAACCGGGATATATAAAAACGGAGAGAAGCACTTCTACTTGAAAAAACACCGCGGCAAGATATACGAATACGGGTTCTGTAAAGATGGTAAATTGCACGGTTATGCATCCATACAGACGACCCGTGGGACGTACACCTCCCCGTACTGGGATAACGGTATAATACACGGGTTGGGGTGCATAGAAGATGTCAACGGTGAGGTAGTGTTCTACGGAATATTTGAAAATGGGGTACCCGTTCAAGAGACCAATGATGTGCACCCACTATTACTCGACAAGTACGACAGAGCAAGGAACGACCAATATCGGTCACTGCCAAATAGGTGCGCCGAATTTGTGTTGGCATAAAAGTTTTTTTACAATAGTAGTATAAATACATTTTTTTATTTAAAAAACAATAATGTTAGGGTTTAAAGCTACTTTCTCCGCCACTGAGGCAAAAAAACACCGTGACAGGTTAATAAAACGCGTACCACCAGAATATAAGCCCGAAATTGATCAGATTTACGAATGGATGACAAATGACATTTTTCTGCAAGCACTGAAGTCTCAAACCATAGAACAATGGTATTTTTGTAAACGAGCCATGTCCAATGCACCGTCTATGTTCATCGAAGATCAGATCCAAAAATGCAAGCATACCGAATATACGATGCCGAATTACCCAGTACCCAGTGTTAAAACACCCACCTGTAACATATGCAACGAGGAGTTGGCGTCCAACGTCGTGGAGAAAATTAAATTTAGCGCACTGTCGTGCAACTGTGGTACCCTTTTCTGTCATATAGCCTGTGGAGAACAACATATGACAAAAACACCGACATGTTACCTATGCAAACAATATTATCTGTACCAAGTTAAGAATTCGCCTCTGATAACCACAATTGTAAATCACTAATGGACAGGGGATCCCTCTGTTTAAAAAACCCAAGTTCATTTCGACAATAGTAATAAATAAACGATACTACTATTTTCAATTTTTCCCGTAAGGCATCGTTATTCTGTATATCTGCTGTACTCACATTCTCAAAATAATTCTTCAATGAAAAATTCTCATTCGTGTCGTTATAGAATATAATAGACCGTATCAGATGTAAAATGGCTTCCTTGTTCTCGTTTCGTTCCGGTGCAACCCCTAAAATATTCCATTCCGGCGGCTGTTCGTTAAAATTAATACTTTCCAACTCGTTGCTCTCCGATTCTGACCTCCTTCGTTTGCGATGGGTCTTCGTTTTTTTCTGATCTAGAAAGGATTGCGGTATGTACGGCAATTCAATATTTTGATCACCGTTCAGTTTAACTTTAATACGATTGTTCTTTGGTACCTGGTTGTATTGTATACCCGGGAAACACGCGGTGTAAAACTTTTTCGGCAGTTTATAAACCGTATCCGTGTTATCAATAACACCGTAGAAAAAGCTCGCGTTTAACTTAAGGATAAAGACATGTTGTGGACCAATAATGTCTTTAACGGTATCCGAACGAAATCGACATGGTAAATTTCGAGCTGCCCATATAATTGTTTTTTGTTTTAGGGCGCCAGATGGTACATTATAATTGAACCATTTCGTGTAACATTCTTGAGAAGCTCGAGGCAGGGGAAAGTTATACATTTCTTTATTGAGATATTATTTATATACTACTGAAACGGAACATCATATATATTCGGCAGACCGGAACGAAACCCAACTTTTATTTTGCACGAAGATACATTCATATCGCTCCAGACAGAATCGTAATAATGATGAATACGTAAATTTGTTGTCGGTGATAAAATAAACCTGGCGATCATGTCGTTGTTTGCAACGCCAGATTTGGGCACAAACATGTCCAATGTCCGCAATTCTACGTCATTTACCAGTAGCGATACCCGCTGGAAGGATAGTGCCGGGGCTTCCACCTTTGCTACAATATGTACTTCAATTTCAGTACGTTCCGAAAGAACGAATTTACCGTCACTGTAAACAACTAATGGGTTGCCGTACTTAATTGAGGTCCTGTCAAATGGTATGTCCGCCCCGGTTTCATATTCTATGTTGGTTGTTTCACCTTTCCAAACGACCATCCATGGCGTATGCGAGATCATTTTATCCTGCTTCCATCGGAATTGTATTTGAATAAATGTAAAAATTAAAAGTAAATACAGTATACTACAACAGTAGCCCATTTGATTATAAAAATATTATATTTATAGTTACTTATAAAAGGTTGTGCCCCTGTACATGGTCGATATATTTCTCATTGTATCGCCGTGGGAAGAACCCTTACTCTTTTGATAATGTTGGGATACAAACTTAGGAAAGGTACTCGAGGTCGAGCCCTTTTGATTCGAATTGTTGTATGTCGATACCGATGACTCGCATGCTTTATTCACTGTTTGTGTCACTTCCTCCATTTGTTGAATAATGTCGATCTTTTATACTCTGTAAAAATGTATACACGGACAGCGGCGTTTGGTGGTTCATATCTTCTTCCATTTCAATACCGATCTCTTTGAGTGTGTACAGTACCAACTGAGCACAATAAAACTTGTCTGGTATCCCAACCGGTGTTCTAAGTGTTACCGGCGCCAACGACAATACTGCCCTGGCATAATCGTAAGGTTTACCAACATTCCGTAGGTGATAACTAATCAATGTTTTGCTCTCCTCCAAAGTAATCTTTAGGGGAATAGTATCGTAGACCGGCGCTTCTGGCGGACGAAAATAAGGCTCCGTTATAATCTCGGATAGGTACCGACAGGAGACTGTACCTCCCCAATTCACGTAAAAACATACTATAATCTTTCCAGTAATGTTCCTTATTCGTTTTTTTAACTTTTCTAGGTCAGCGGGCGAATAGGCATGTTCTATTTCACTGTGTATTTGGCGCTTAAAGGTATCTGCCACTGTGTGGAACGACATCTCAACATGGCAATACTGTTTCGGTATCATATTGCATAAATTTAGGTATGGACCCAGGGGTTTGGCAAAACTCACGTCCAGCTGCATTTTACAAAACAAAAACAACATATATAAGTAAAAAAAATACATTTAAAATGCCCAGACGTCGATTATCATCGGATGGTTACAAGTTATTTAATATGGCGTACCCACCAGACCCTTCCAGAGTACGGGAATTATTCGCATGTTTTATGAGGTCGGAATACGATGACAAACTGGACGACATGACTGACAAATGCGAAAAAGCCTCCAGGCAATTGTTTGCATACAACACCGATCCGATCAAAAAGCATAAGATAAACAAATACATTGATAATTCTATATTCAATATTGTTTATGCCATCCTATGCAAAGACGGTGAATTCGCGAACAAATTCAATATCAAACGAAACTACAGGTACTTTTCCGATATCATGATGAATGCCTTCAATAACGGCGATCACAATACCGCCATACTATTGAACCAGGCGTTGGGGCACCACGCCCTGAAACAACTTAAAATACCACTGAGAAAGAGTGACAAAGCCATCATCAAACGAATGGAAGAAGAGTACGGGACTTGGAGAGATTGTTTCACGAATCACCTCAAATCTGTAATGGGTAGACCGGATTTTGACATACTGCCTAGCATGATGGTCCTGAAAATGCACATGGAACGGTTCAGACAATACAGCGCCATAGACCGGTGTAAAATAAAATACGAACCGTACCATATCGAGGGGGTAATAGGAATGTACGGAACTCACAATATCGAATCCCAATACGACAACGCACTGCCACTATACGAAGAACCACCTATACATAATTCTGGCGAACTGATACTTGTAGCACAACAGGCGAAATAACATATATAACGTAGTATTTATTTTTGTAAATGAGTGATAAAGAGCTATTGGAAGAAATATTAAAGGAAAAACAAACGGCACTTGAAAAAGCCAAAAATAGAAAGCAATTATGTATAACCCGAGGAGCAGATTGTAGTAAAAAATTACTAACGTCCTTGCAAGCAAAAGTCCATGAGATAGAAAGTGGAATAAATGCAACGAAAAACCAACTAGAAGCGTTGGGCGTCAAAGTGGAGGAGAAGCCAAAAAAAAGGCATAGGAGAAGGAGGAAGCGAAGAGACGCGATAGCGGTAAAAAAGAAGAAGAAGAAGAAAAAATTCCAATTTAAATTCTAATACAGTAAAAATGGTATATATAACCTTAACTTTTTAGTTGTAAATGGCGGATTTGCCCGACTGTAAAAAATTAAAAGGTAATAAAAAGAAAGCTTGTAAAAAATTTAATACAGCGGCTAGGATTGAGGAGCGTAATAGAAAAGCGACAGAAAAATCTATCGCGCGACAACAGGAAGGAAGGAAGAATCGTAAGGATAAGTCGAAACCGAAGAAGGTAGCAAAAAAAAAGAAGAAGAAGGGTAAAAGACTTCAACTAAAATTCTAATACATTATTATCTCTAAATGGTATAGTTTCTTCGTATACAACTTGTACTGGTACACTGTAAT
>Ga0206683_10000203_pt1 | contig 45023 bp, 29 predicted proteins | sample M280m12015metaG_FD_155483 | JGI IMG/M metagenome (GOLD analysis project Ga0206683, IMG submission 155483) | Ammonia-oxidizing marine archaeal communities from Monterey Bay, California, United States - M2 80m 12015 | ecosystem: Environmental > Aquatic > Marine > Intertidal zone | place: USA...
CGTCGTTATCGTCTTCTCGCTTGTCGGGTGCGCAATCTCTTGCGGCATGGCTGCAACCATGTAGGTTGGCAGGACATGTAGGGCTTTAGAGGGTTGCGGAACATACCCTATAGGGTATGGTGAGGGTAATGATTCCGATAATCGTGTGGAAAATCCCCGATATTCGACGAATTGGATTATTTTCATGGTGTTTTTGGCCGATAATTATACTGACTTTAGTGGATTCAGTGCAGCGGTTTTCTCCCTCGATCTTCATTGGCCGGATTGGGGAACCGCGAAGCTCCTGGTTCTGTGCATCTTCGACCACTTTGTGATGGCCGCACCAAGGGGGACCGACATTCTTGTCCTGACTCAGAATGTGGCAGTGATGGGGCCGATTGCAGTCAATCAGTATATATCGGATGAGGATAAAATAACATCATTTGCTTATAAGCAGAAAGGCTGGAATTGGGGGTTATTCAGGAAAATTGCCTCTCAAGTGGGGGGTAAATGGGGTGGAATCTTGGTTTCGCAAAGAGCGTTGTGAGTCTGATAATCAATGGTTATCCGGCCATTGTACCAGGGGGTCCGATATCGGGGTACCGGGTTTTGCCGGTCCCGCCAGGCCCCCACTCGCGGGGGCCCGACGGGCCGGTTTCGTTGTGACGATCAGTCTTCGTCTTCGTCGGACTCCTCGGAGTCCTCCTCGTCCATGAGGTCGTCGATGTCGTCGTCCTCGAACTGGTCCGTCTCGTCGTACTCGTCGTACTCGTCGTCCTCGTCACTGCCGCCCAGTTGCTTGGACACCAGGTAGAGGGCTGCCATGAGGCCGACGCCAGCTGCTGCGAATGGCATCGTGTCTGCCTTCACGTTGTCTAGGAAGGAGGGCACTGCTCCGTTGTCTCCCTGTCCGTCGCCGTTCGAGTCGAATGCCTCGGTGGGGTCGTACGGGAAGTGGTCCTCCCAGTCCTCGCAGGTGGTGCAGACGCCGTTCGCGTCCAGTGTGAAGATCGCCGCGTCTGGGACGCCGTCGTCGTCGTCGTCTGGGTCGAGCGCGTTGCACAGCCCGTCTGGGGCGGCAACGTCGTCCTCGGTGCCCATCTCGCCATCAGCGCCAGCGTTCGTCTCGTTGTCGATCGGCTTCATGTCGGCGTTCCTCGGGTCGCCCTGCCCGCCAGCTGCGGCGCAGAGGTTCTCGGTGATGTCCAGCCAGCCGTCGCCGTCGTCGTCGCTGTCGGTGTTGTCACCGACTCCGTCGTCGTCGAGGTCCTTCTGCTCGTCTGGGTTCATCGGGAAGGCGTCGTCGACGTCTATCGTCCCGTCGTTGTCGTCATCCTGGTCCACTGGGTCGCACTGCCAGTCCCTGTCGTTGTCGGCAGGCACGGATAGCGGGTCCATCGGGTCGGTTCCGCAGTTGGGCTCGTCTATGTCCAGCCAGCCGTCGTTGTCGTCGTCTGTGTCGCTGAAGTCGCCGGTCCCGTCACCGTCTAGATCGGTGAACTCGGTGGCATCGAACGGGAACGCGTCGTTCGCGTCCTCCACTCCGTCGCCGTCGTCGTCGGTGTCGACCTTGTCGCACAGGCCGTCGCCGTCGTAGTCCGCTGGGACTGACTGGGACAGGAGCGAGTCGGAGCCGCAAGCGGCCTCCTCTGCGTCCGTCCATGCGTCGCCGTCGTCATTGAGGTCCGCGTTGTTGCCAACGCCGTCCCCGTCTGTGTCTATCCACTCGTACGCGTCTAGCGGGAAAGCGTCGTTGACGTCCAGGACGAGGTCGTTGTCGTCGTCGGTGTCAGCGTTGTCCCCCACGCCGTCTCCGTCTGTGTCGATCCACTCGCTGGGGTCCAGCGGGAACGCGTCCATGTCGTTGTCGTACCCGTCGCCGTCCACATCCGAGTCGATGGCGTCGCAGGTGCCGTCAAGGTCCTGGTCCATCGGGATGTCTCCGACGTTGAATGGGTCCGACAGGCACTCGATCTCGGTAGCGTCGTCGAAGCCGTCGTTGTCGTCGTCGGTGTCGGCGTTGTCGCCGATTCCGTCGAAGTCGTTGTCGGCCCACTCCGATGCGTTGAGCGGGAACGCGTCCTCGGCGTCCATGTATCCGTCGTTGTCGTCGTCGGTGTCGACCACGTCGCAGATTGCGTCGCCATCGGTGTCCAGCGGTATCGAGTACGGGTCGTACATGTCGGTCAGGCACAGCGTCTCGTCGTCGTTGGTCCAGTTGTCGCCATCGAGGTCGGTGTCGTTGTTGTTGCCCACTCCGTCGCCGTCATCGTCGTACTGCTCGTCTGCGTCGGTTGGGAACGCGTCGTCGTTGTCAGCGATGCCGTCGTCGTCGTCGTCGTCGTCCAGGTAGTCGCATATTCCGTCTGCGTCAGTGTCTGTCGGCACGGACGAGGCGTTCAGCGGATCTGTCTGGCACTGGTCCTCCATCGTGTCTCTCCAGCCGTCTCCGTCCGTGTCCAACGAGTAGAAGTCCACCGTCACGTTGTAGTCGGTGCCTATGGTGTCGTAGACGTAGTTCCTGATGATCAGTATGACGTTGCTGTCAGACCAGTCATGGGTCGACATGGATGAGTTCCATCCGTTGGGGTTGTTGTATCCCTGGAAGGTTATCTGCTGCCCGGACTCGGTCCAGACGTAGAGTATCATCCACACGGACGGGTACGCGTACCCGTGCGAGAGGGTTACCTCGAAGCCCATGTTGTTTGGCACGTATACGCTGTACCAGTCCTGGTCGTCGATGGAAGCGTGGTTCCAGCCCTCCCAGTACAGGGTGTTGTTCGTCACGTTGTTGTAGAGGTTCACGTCGACTGCGTTGCCCACTCCGCCGGAGCCAGCGTCCTGGCCGGAGCCAGCGTCGTTCTGCACGCCGCCTGGTAGGTTGGCCAGGTCATCGAACACGATGTCCATCGTGTACGTGACGTTGGCGTTGGAGGTGGTGTAGGAATCGACTTCCAGCCAGATCCAGTTGCCGCCGACTGGGTACAGGCCAGAGCTCATCTCGCATCCGTCGCCGTTGTACGCGCTGGTCGCGCAGTAGTAGTCGTAGTCGACGTAGAACGCCATCCCTCCGCCTTGCACGGCGGAGAAGTTGGCGGCCTGGTAGAGGCGCCCCTCCAGCATCGTGGTTGCAGGGCTCTGTGGTGTCGAGATGTTGACCATGATGTACTTGCCAGCGGGAACCAGGATCTTGTAGACGTCCATCTTGTCCCAGGTGTAGCTCACCCATCCGGTGCATGTTCCACCGGCGTCATCGGGATCGCCGTTTGCGTCGATGGCGGTGCTGCCGTTCATCCACGTGTCCTCCTCGGGCATCGTCCAGAGCGAGTCAGCGGCGTCGATTCCTATTCCGCAGTCGTCCTGGTTGGACCCTGGTGCGTTGTCAGCAGTCAGCATGACCACGTCCAGGTTGTAGTTACCGCCGCCCCTGTCCGCCATCACGCGTATGAAGATGTCCTGCCCGCCATATCCGAAGTTGACGTTGACGACCTCTGGGTTGTAGTTGTACGAGTAGCCTCCTGATATCGAGTACAAGTAGCCGTATACGGGGTGCTGGTAGTAGGTGTACAGCTCGTAGTCGTCCTGGACCGGGAACGATAAGGTCAGCGTGAGACCGTAGTTCTCGGGCACGTATACCTTGTAGTAGTCGTACCTGTCTAGGTAGTCGTGGCCCCATCCGGAGTACGTGTTGTTCATCGATACGATCGTGGTGGCATCGAAGCCGGATGTGCTGTCACCGGCGTCCCCACCGGATCCCGCGTCGTTCTGCGTCGGCTCGGTGAATGCCGTTTGGTTGTATATCGAGAACTCCACCGTGTAGTTCAGCTCGTAGTCGTCTGGTAGGGCATTGGCCCTGACGTTCAGCCAGACTGTCATTGGGTACGCCGCATAGCTGCCCATGAAGTAGCTTGACTCGTTTGTGGAGACCGCGTGGGTTTCGAATGTAGTCACGGTGCTCGAGGCAGCGGTGTACTGGTACCCATAGATCGGGTGTGTGAAGTACTGGTAGAAGTACATGGTCTCGGTTCCCGTCTCCTTTGGCCAGTCCAGCCTCGCCCACATTCCCTCGTGTGGCTCTAGGTCGAAGGCGTACCAGTCGTCGTTGTCGTAGTCCTTGCAGACCATTCCGCCGAAGGTGCCTGAGTCCCCCAAGGAGGACATGTTGAGTGGCCCGGGGATGGCCGCCGAGGAGTCTGCTGCGTCATCGGTGCTCCCACCGTCTGTCTGCTCGTAGCATGGCGGGTTGACCGATGGTGATAGCTGCAGCCACAGGGAGTATCCGGAGAATGCGGATACGCTGTACCACGAGTAGTACTCGACCTCGACCCACACGGTCGTGTTGGCGTAGGCGGCCCCTAGGTCGATGAACTCGGGCTGGTCGTACCACGAGTAGTCTATCAGCCCGGTTCCGGAGGCGCTAGTCCATACGTAGAGGTCCAGGTCAGCGTTCTGGTCCCAATCGAGAGTGATGTTTGCGGCGAACCCGTCGGGTATGACGATCGCCCAGATGTCCGAGGTGTCAGTGGAGCCCACTATGCCACCGCTGATGTCATCCATGTCTAGGAGCGACCCGGTAAGCATTCCGGTAGCCGTCCCCAATACGGAGCTGAGGGTGAGTTGCATTCCACCGTCGCCGTAGGAGTCAGTCATGGTTACTGTCCATGTCCCCGCTCCGCTGTAGGGTCCAAGAGTGCCTGTCGAGTATTGGCCGAAGGTCCCTATTGGGTAGTTGTATGAGGCCCCTCCTGGTCCGGATACGGACATAGCGGTCTCGGATGCGCACCAGTAGTCGCACGTGTAGCCGATAGCCAGCGAGTCCCCTGCTGCGAGGGTGAACGTGTCTGTGTAGCTGGACCAGTATCCGACTCCAGTGGTGGTCTGACCGGAGTTCCATGGCTGGTTGGGGCCGGAGATTGCCGAGGTCTCGTCTCCGATGCCTCCTGCGTCACCGGGGTAAACGGTGACTGTGAGCTTGTAGTCGTCGTAGCTGAGTTGGTAGGCCTGGTAGCTCATGATGCTAGCCATGACTGGGGATCCAGCCAGGTCATGTGGGAAAGCGACCGCGTGCGGGTAGTAGGTGTTGCCCGTGGGTGCGCTGTAGCAATAGGGCGGAGTGCCGCTGTTCTCATTGTAATTCGTGGTGCTCATGGCAATGCTGCCGGTGTTGCTGTAGTAGCAGTATGCCCATGCGCCGCCGTAGGTGGCGCTCGTGCTGTACGAGTATCCGACCATGTTCCCGTCACCTGGTCCGATCGACATCCTGTAAGCATAGGAGTCCGCATAGTTGTAACTGCCCGGTGTGGAGTGATTCCACTCTAGCTCAAATAGAACCCCGTAGCCCATTGGGGGGTCGACTAGGTACATGTCGTAGTTGTTCGCTGCCGTGGAAGAGGTGGACGTACCCTCGCTCTGTCCGTAGTAGACGTTTGTCTCGTTCGCACCTGTCCAGTCGAAGTCGGACGTCAGGTTGATCGCGGCCGACGAGCCTTGTCCGGCGTCCGTTCCACGACACGCGTCATAGCCCTGACAGGGGCTCGGTGGAGCTTTCTCCATCAATGAGGTATCATCGAGCTCGAGTCTCTCTGGTTCGGCATCAAACATCGGTAGTTGTACCGAGACAATCATTAGCAGTGCTAGGGCAATCGAACGGGCGGCGTTGCTTCGCATGGGCGTCACTATCGTGGATGAGACGATGTAAATGATATAATGATGCCGCAAGATGCTCTACACCCCTATGGGGTGCTGTGAATCGATTTACCGCCTCTGTGGTGTGGATTGCGGGTTTTCCCCCGAGTCCGGCAATAAATTATCATCGAGAGGGGGGTTGGTGTGTTCGACACGGCAAGATCGCCTAGATCCTGTGCCAGCTCTCGTCCGGCTGCTGCTCCCATGTTCCGCATTCCTCTCCGACGTATGTCATCGGCTCCGTCATCACGTAATCCCCTCCATCTGGGAGTTCCTCCCAGGTGGCAGCGACCATCTGAGGGGGCTCTGGGACTGCCTCCTCGAACCCTGGAGGCGGGGGCGGGGGCGTCTTCGCAGGGGGCATCTCCGGCTTGGGAGGGGCCTCTGGCTCTACTGCGAGCTCAGGTGGCCTCTCGGGAGGGTCTGGGATCGCGGGTGCCTCTGGCTCTACTGCGAGCTCAGGTGGCCTCTCGGGAGGGTCTGGGATCGCTGGGGAGTCGAAGGCTGCGTCCTGCCCCTGGTACCGGTCATAGGAGTCGTCGGCCCACACGTCGTCCTTCTTCTTGCTGCGTGCGAGCACCATCGCCACGGTTGCGCCGATGGAGGACATTACGACGATCAGGACCAGTGCCGTGAGGCCGGGGTTGAGCTTCATCTTGTCTCCTATTGTGAGAGGGTGAGCGTTGTCCCCGAGGCCGTCCTTGTTCCTGTCCTCCCACTCATCTGGGTCTAGCGGGAAGGCGTCCGACTCGTCCACTACGCCATCGCCGTCGTTGTCTGGGTCTATGACGTCACAAGCGCCGTTGCCGTCTGTGTCTACGGGCACGGACGAGGCGGAGAGCGGCTCTGTCATGCATATGTCCTCGCTCGAGTCCGTCCAGGTGTCCCCATCGTCGTCGTTGTCGGCATTGTTGCCCACTCCGTCGCCGTCCGTGTCCATTGACTCGGAGGAGTCGAGTGGGAAGGCGTCTTCGAAGTCCGGGACCATGTCGTTGTCGTCATCCGGGTCCAGTGGGTCGCAGGCGTTGTCCGCGTCCGTGTCAAGGGGGATTGAGTTGGCATCCATCGGGTCTGTCCCGCAGTTCGGCTCCACGGTGTCGGACCAGCCGTCACCGTCATCGTCGTCGTCGGCGTTGTCGCCGATCGAGTCGAAGTCCGTGTCCATCCACTCGGTCACGTCGAATTGGAACATGTCATCGGCGTCCGGTACCCCATCATTGTCGTCATCGGCGTCCATGACGTCGCATGTGTGGTCCGCGTCGAAGTCGTCAGGTTGGCTGAATTGGGAGAAGGGGTCGCTTCCGCAGGTCCCCTCGTCCGCGTCGGACCACCCGTCGTTGTCGTCGTCCTCGTCGGAGTTGTCCCCAAGCCCGTCGTTGTCGTTGTCCACCCACTCGGTTGGGTCCAGTGGGAATGCGTCGGAGGAGTCCATCCAGCCGTCGCCGTCGTCGTCGGTGTCGGCGTTGTCTCCGATCGTGTCACCATCCGTGTCGACCCACTCGTTGGGGTTCAGGGGGAAGTCGTCCTGCGAGTCAGGGAACCCATCGTTGTCGTCGTCGCCGTCCACGGTATCGCAGGAGCCGTCGAGGTCTGTGTCCGTGGGTACAGATGAGGACATCAGCGGGTCCGAGCCGCACGTGGTCTCGACGGCGTCGGAGAATCCGTCTCCGTCATCGTCCTCATCAGCATTGTCGCCAAGTCCATCTGAGTCCGTGTCCATCCACTCGGATGGGTCGAGCGGGAATGCGTCGTCCACGTCAAGGTAGCCATCGGCGTCGTCGTCGTCGTCCAGGACGTCGCATGTGCCGTCCGAGTCGATGTCCGAGGGCACGCTGGACGCGTAAAGCGGGTCCGAGTTGCACTGGTACTCCATGCTATCCGTCCAACCGTCCCCGTCATCGTCGTCGTCAGCGTTGTCGCCGACTCCGTCGGAGTCCGTGTCGACCCACTCGTTGGGATCGAGTGGGAATGTGTCGTTGAAGTCCTCGTAACCGTCAGCGTCGTCGTCTGAGTCCATGCCATCGCATATCCCATCTGCGTCCGTGTCTACGGGAACGTCGTTGTAGTCATTCGGGTCTGTCCCACAATTGACCTCGGTAGAGTCCCACCAGCCGTCGCCGTCGGCATCCAGTGAGAACATGTTCACAGTGAAGTTGTAGAAACCCTCACCCGTGTATGCAATGACCCTCATGAGGATGCTTTCCCCCTGTACTATGGAGCCGTTCGAGGTCACATCCTCATTGCCGTTCAGGTTCGTCGAGGAGTCTATCACCGAGAGGTTCGACTCGTATCCGATAAGAATGTAGGCGACCAGTTCCGAGGGGTTCGAGCTGAGGTTGATTGCGATTCCGTGGTCGTTGGGGACCGAGAACACATAGAAATCATCGGTGTCGCTGTCAGAGGACATCCAGCCTGAGAAGTCGTTTGCCCCTGGGTTCGTCTGCACGGGTGTCGAGTTGTAGACGTCGTCCCCCGCGTCGCCTCCCGAGCCTGAGTCGTTTTGGTTGTAGGCGGGAGAGCCCACAGTAGAGAACAGCAGCAGCGTTAGATTGTAGAATCCGGAGGAAGGGCTTGTTGGCCAGTCCGCGACCTCGAGGTACACTATCGAGTCGCTCACGTTCGTCCCATTGCTTCCGACGTTTTCAGGATTGAAGCCGGTGTATGCAATGTCAATCTGATTTCCGCTGGAGTCATATAGCCACATGTCGAAGTCAGAACTGGTGCCGTGTAGCATCTCGATGTATATTCCATGATCGGTTGGGATGTGCATTGCGTACCAGTCATCGTCCGAGGATGACGAGAGGTTTGCCTGGTATGTTGTGTTCGTTGCCGTGATATTCAATGCGGATGACATTGATCCCCCGGCATCCATGCAGGAGCCTGCGTCGTTCGCGTTGCAGCCAGTGGAGTTGTTTCCTCCGCCGCCTCCGCCGCCTCCTCCGCCAGTGCTGGTGCTTGTGATCCAGACCTGCATGGTGTACTGTCCGGATCCAGAGAACTGCTCAACCCTCACGTACACGCTGGTGCCCCCGACGCTGGTGCCGTTCGAGGTCACCTCGTCATAGCCAGTGGTGAAGCTGGTGTCCAGCTGGGTCCCGGATGAGCTGTATAGCCAGAGGTCGTAGTCAGCGCCCGACGGTGACGTTATGCCCACGGTAATGGCAGTTGAGTTGCTCATGTTGAATCCGTAGTAGTCATCGGTATCGGACGAAGAGAGGTTGCCGTAGTAGGTGGAGCTGTTGCTCGGGAGCCATGCCGCTGTGGATGTGGATCCACCAGCGTCGCCGCCAGTGTTTGCGTCGTTCGCTACGGCGAAGCCTGCGAACAGGGAGACGATCATCATTGCAGCCAAGGCGGTGGCTGATGTACGGTTGGGCATGGGCATCCGTGGGGAGGGGCACGCTTGAAGGTTAGCAGAAGTCGGGAAACCCGGATTTAGCCCCTAGGGGCTAGTACTCGTAGAACCCAGATCCTGATTTTCTACCGAGTCGTCCGGACTCAACCATTTCCACGAGCAGGGGAGCAGGGGCGTACTTTTCCTGACCGAGTCCCTCGTGTAGGACTCCCATTATGTGGAGTACTGTGTCAAGCCCGATCAAGTCGGCAAGGGCCAGTGGCCCAATGGGGTGATTCATCCCCAGTTTCATTATCCCGTCTATCGCCTCTGGCTCTGCGACGCCTTCCTGCAGGGTGAGGATCGCCTCGTTCAGCATAGGGCAGAGGATCCTGTTGCTGACGAACCCGGGCGAGTCATTGCACTCGAGCGGCACCTTCCCCATCTTCTCCGAGGCCTCGAGGACCGCAGCAGTCACCTCTGGGTCCGTCTCACTGCCATTGATTATCTCGATGAGTTTCATTATCGGGACGGGATTCATGAAATGCATTCCTATCACCCTGTCAGGCCTCCCGGTGTGGCTTGCGATCTCGTTGATCGATATGCTGGATGTGTTGCTGGCTAGTATGGCCTCTGGCTTGCAAATCGAGTCGAGCTCGGAGAACGTGGAGAACTTCAGATCCGGAATCTCCGGTATCGCCTCGACGACCAGGTCAGCGCTGGAGGCTGCCCCTCGGTCCGTGGACGAGGAAATCAGTGAGAGTGCGCTTGCCGATTCTTCCTCGGACATCCTGCCCTTCGAGACCAGCTTTTCGAGGGACGATGATATGGTGCCCATTCCCCTGTCAACGAACTCCTGGCTTATGTCTATCATCACCACCTCGTATCCAGCGCAGGCGGACACCTGAGCTATTCCGGCCCCCATTTGGCCCGCACCGAGGACTGCTACCCTCTCTATTGCCATGCACATGGCGGGGACCACCCGGAAATGAGCGTTGCCCAAGTGAGGCCTCATTCCTCTTCCATTTCTGCCAACTGATTGTCAGCCGCCGCTTCGATCTCCGCCATTATATCGTCCAGATCGGGGCCATGGGAGGTTATCCTCCTGCTCTCGGACCTCCTCCTGGCGAGTGCCGTTGCAGGTACAACTACTGCCGAGAGCAGGAGGATGAAGGCGAAGGAGAACCACCACATCATGGGGCCGGCGGAACGAGCGTCCTCAATGGCCCAGTCAGCCCATTCTTGCTTGAGTACGGAGATCTCTAGCCTAATCTCGTTGTTCGCACTGTCTATCGATAGTGCGGAGATCACGTGGTCCCCCGGGGATTCCAGGACGATCACCTCAATGGTGTACTCCTCGGATACGGGGCATACGAACTGGTGGCTATCGACATCGCTCCAAATCATAACGTTTGCACCTCTCTCGCAGGTGCCCGAGACCATTCTCTTAGACTCCAGTGGGGAAGTCCTGTTGGCGACCTCCCAGATAGTGAGCTCGGGCGACGTGGTGTCCCTGACGACAGACAAGTGGTATGTGTCGATCTCGTGAAGGGACTCTATGTTGACCACGAATTGGTTGTCCCCCTCGACCAATTCGAACTCGAGGTATAAGACATCCATTCCAGGTGTTATCAGGTTCATCTCACTCGAGTAGTCGGTCCACCATATCTCCTGATCGGGCCCCCTCTGGATAGTGGCTTGGACGGTGTCCGATGACACTAACCCACCATTCCAGTTCGCGATGATGACCGAATCGTAAATGGAGTCGTCCAGAGTCATCGCCCTACAGTCGACGAACCTGTTGTCATTCTCATGTGCCTCGGTCCCGTCTACAGCGATAATGCAAATCTGATGGGGACCGGTCCTGTTCAATTCGAAAATCGCCCCCCCTGTGGTGGAGTTCCTCTCGCTGATCAATACGCCGTCTATGGTGAAAGTGAGGTGGACGTGCTCGCTTGATGACCAGGAGAGCCCCTGCCTATGGTCGAATAGTGCTGCATCGCTGTCAGACGGGCTGAGGGTCCACTCCACTACGGGGGGTGTTTTGTCGATCGATAGGGGCCATGTCTCGTATGCCGTGTTGTTAGCCCAGTCATGGAGTTCCAGGATGATGGTGTACTCCCCATCGGGGAGGCCCTCCGTGCTGAATGAGTATGTGGTTGTACGATAGTCCTGGGAGCCCCCCTGGTTAGGTGGGTCGGGGTGGCCCTCAGACGGAGTGTAGAGGTCGGGAATCATCTGTACCTCGCCACAGTCCTGGGCACTGTGCTCAGACACATCTGAGAGCACGGTCATGCACCATGCCCTGACATCGGATGGCACGGACACCTCCAATGTCCCGTGTGTGAGGTTGACTGGGGTGGAGATTGTGTGGGTCGGGTAGGACCGCCCGTCTTGGTCGGTTAGTTTGTGGAGGGAAGGATTGGAGGGCAGCTCGGGATCGAAGATGACCTCGTAGTTCCTCGACACCCAGTTTCCTGCTGCATCGCTGACTGTGATGTCGAAGATGCTCGATCCCTCGATGTAGTAGTACGGATCGCCTGTATTGGAGTTGAAACCGACCTCCGCCTGAGAAAGCTGGAAAGACACCTCTGCGTTTCCGAGTTCGTCTATTTCTATCGGGCTCCCGGAGTGGTATGCGGAGGCTCCCGGTTCGGTCTGAATCTGGTAGGTCAGTATCTCGTTTCTCGTAATCCACGGGATGTGGCTGACAGCTAGGTTTGGAGCTGTCTCATCGAAGGCGACGGACAGGAAGTCATCATCGAAGAAGCCTGAGATGTCAGTCAGATTTACCCCGTAATCGTGCCATTGCTCCACCTCAGGCAGTGTGGCGTTGATCCAAACCTCCCTGAACGAGACGTTCTCCGGGATGGCGAAGTGATTACCGCTGTTCCAGAGCATTGTCAGGTTGTGATGTGCCCCGTTTGTCTCTATTGCCTCGACCAGGTCGGCAGAGGGGACCGTCGTTCCGTTGTCGGCAGCGAACCAATTCAGATCGTCCAGCCTGAATCCTATCCCTGTATCGAGGGCGTGGATCTCTATCGGGACCGTCTGGTTCGTCTGTGTCATGTTGTTCGGAACGGAGAAGGAGACCTCGGGCTCTAGCTCGACGAGCTCGTAGGAGTACGGTAGCCTGAGGCTGATTCCGCCATCGAGCACTATGTCGATGAAGCCCGACCAAGAACCGGCTGATTCCGGCCTGTCGAACTCGAGGTTGACCTGTATCGCGGAATGGGGGACCTGGCCGGCGAGCGTCTCAGAGCCGGTGGGCCAGATGGATGTTATCTCAGATTCGCTGAGGCCCATCTGGTCAGTGATCCTGAGCTCGTCGCCGCCGACCACGTCGATGTCTATCCAGAACTGCACCGTATCGCTTGGCACCGAGTATCCGTGAACTGCCACCGAGTAGTACCCGTCATCGGGATTTACGATGTCTATTGACTCGGAGGAAGATCCGGACCAAGAGCGTGCTACCTCCTCGCCAGAAGAGAACTCGCCGTCTGAGTTGGAGTCCCTGAATAGGAACAGATCCAGATCGGCATCACCATGGGCGTTCATCTCAATTGAAATCTCAGAGGCGTTTTGCACTGTAATGTTGTGCCACCAGGAAGCTGTCATTTTGTTCGAGGAGACGTCCTGAGAGGCCGTCTCGTTGCTCATGAAAATCGGCTGAGACCACCCATAGGCCGAGATGTTGGAAACTGGGAGTGGAATCGTTGAGACAACGTGAACTGCATCGACCCCGCTTCCCTCGGACCAGTCTGTTACGACCCTCTCGAAGCCGGATTCCTCGGCTGCTATGTATCCAACGGAGATGTTCAGTGCGTTGTCGTTGGTCCCCACCCCATGCAGAGCGGTATGGAGAGCCATCTGGTGTATCCCAGGGGAGGCAGGGACGGCGAAGACCTCCCGCGAGGTTCCCGTGTAAGTTCCCCAGTTGTGAGCGCCTGACGAGACGTGGTTGTTGGTGGACCTCTCATCTATGAAGAACGTGGAGTTGCCATACGGCACAGAGTCCTCGTCGGCGTAACCATGTGCCATTTCTGACATCCAGAGTACGTCGACATCGGTGTACTGGTTGTCCTCCCAGTCAACGTCGAGCACGGCAGTGCCGCCTGTGTCCCATTCAGATGGCCACTCTACAGAGAGGAACCTCCAGTCCCCGCTCTCGGACCTCCAGTCCCACCTTGTCGCCCCCGATATCCACTCCTCAGTGTAGAGCGTTTGGTTGGAGACGTTCCCATCCAGTGGTGCGGCCTCGAGAGTGAAGGGTCCAACCCAAGGGACGTTGGTCACTATCGGCATTGTCCAATTGCGGTGAGACGGTGAAATCTGCCCTGTCGTCTGGTTGATGAAGTGAGACTCGACGAGGACCCCGTGCTGATGAAGGCCGGGTTCCGCGCCTTGGGGGACTGTAATTGTCATCGGAACTGTGCTCGAGCTGTTAGATGGGACGTTGCGGCTTGAAGGCAGGGCTATCCAATCCTCTTCCTCACTCCCGAAGGATGTCCAGTCGATCTCTATGTGGACCCCCTCGTCTGAGAGCTGTCCGTTGTAGTTCCACACCCCCAGAAGAAGACCGTCTCTTGAGTCCTCGAATGGGTTTCCCACACGGACCTCTGCATTTGGCCCGTCAGACCACCAATAGGTAACCTCGTCCAGCTCACCCGATTCTGTCCAGTCTACCGAGTCTACCGTGGAGTCGTTGTCGAAGTCCTCAACATACACCCCATCCCCGTCTTCGTCAGTCCATCTGTAAATCTGAAGGAAGACCCTCTCCTCCGAGCCCCTGTCCTGGTTTCCATCGAAATTGGAATAGTCAATTGTGGCTCTAGCACGCAGCTGCCTAGTCCCATGAGGGAGCTGGAAGCGGGGGTCGGATTCTATGTGGAGTGGTATCAGAAGGTCCGGTCTATCCCCCTGGTGACCGTCCCAGCTTCCATTCTCGTCTCCCTCGTCACTTCCGTTGCCAGTGCTGTTCCAAACGACTACATTGTGATCGAGGGGCGCGAATCTTATCGGGGTGTATCGAAGGTGAACGTCCGAATCTGCGTAATTGGTGAACTCAATTTCCACCATCTGGCTTTCCCCTGGCCTCATCAGATTCACGTTTGCATCCCTGTGCTGCCCTTGGAATGTACCACTGTTCCACTGGGCGGGGCTGGCCCACCATGTTCCATTCTCGCCCTCGAGTGTAGATACCGCCCTAGATGCATTGAACCACCCTCCTCCCTGTACGAAGGGCTCGTAGCCCCTGTCATCAGAGGTTGACAGTACGAAGTCCCTGAACTCCTGGGAACCCGGATGATCGCCGAGATTCTCCTGCCATGCTTGGGCCACGACTGCCATGAGGCCAGCTGCAATCGGGGTTGCGAGGCTGGTGCCCCCCCATGTCCCCCATGCGGAGTTCGCCCCGTCCCTCTGGTTCAGGGGGACATCTCCAGTGGCGGACCAACCCACGGAAACGATATCTGGGTCCATCCTCCCAAGCACGTTGGGGCCCCTATTGGACCAAGGGGCGTTCTGCCCCCATGAGTCGCTTGACCTACTACTGAATGCCCCTACTGAGAATACTCCGTTTGATGCGCCGGGAGACTTGGTGGTTCCAAAGCCGTGCCCACCATTCCCTATGGCCACTGCATACGATGTGTTGTCATTGTAGATTCTTGTCAGCCAGTCTAGGTAAAGTGAGTATCCATCCGCGCCGGCGTCATCCACAGATGAGTAGCCGAATGAGAATGAGCCGATATTCGGCTGGTCGGGAGTGTCGACATTGCCATCGTAACCTTCTGCGATGAACCTCCACGCATCCAGGGAGTGGCCTCCAGAGTAATGGTTGCCGATTGAAGTGATTGTGGCATTTGGGGCCATCCCCAGAACTTTCCCGTCGCTAATTACTCCCTGTGCAGCCACAGCGCTAGCGCAGAGTGTGCCGTGGCTTCCCGATTCAAACATGAATAAGGTGAGGTTCCCCGCACCGGCGACCCTGTCCGAGTAACCGTGCCTCGCTGCGTAAGTGCTCCCGTATGGAACTCCCAGAGAGCCGTCGGATACCCAGTATACGAGCCCCGCGGAAACATCCCATAGTCCGTCGTCGTCGGTATCAAGCCCAGCTGTCTCTTCACCTGGCCTCATTGGCACCTCGTCCCCGAAGTACCCATCCCTATCCAGATCTGCGTAGACTGTCTCATAGAGTCCTGAGACCCTATCGTCGACTACGAGAATGGGGACGTCGCCACCCTGCTTCGAGCGCAGGTACGAGTCCGGGTGCTGACCGAGGTGGTACAATCCCGAAAGTGAGGAGTTTATGCCAGTGATGTTGTATCCCGAGTCCTCTAGTTGCCCGTCTGAGTTGTTGTCTATGTCTATGGTGGAGGTATCTGCATACCAAGTGGAACGGGCTGGATACGCCTCCCCGTATACCATCCAGTAGTACATGCTGTTGTGATCGAGCATTAGTGGCCATCCCTCGTAGGGGGACTTGTCGTATGTGACCCTAGCCTGTGTCCCGTTTAGATCGGGATGGGCGAAGTCGACCCCTGTGTCAGCCACTGCAACCACCATCCCCTCTCCCGTGTAGCCCTTCTCCCATGCATCGATAGCGCCGTGAATCTCTCCGCTGCGCACTGATTCTGGGGAGGCGCCATCAGGCTTCTCGAATGGTATTGTGTCATAGGGCTCCGGGGCCCTCTCAGCATCGATAACTGCTATCACCCCGGGTATTCCACTAATCTTGTGCGCCAATGTGGAGTCCACCCAGAACGTCCTGTGGTCAATTTCGCCATCTGATGTCTCCTGCGGGACTAGCGACTCGCCCAGGCCCGCAGGGAGCTGCTTCTCCATTGCGCCGTTGGCTTCCTGCCATTGCGAAAGGGCCTGTAGAGATCTGGTGATGACGGTTACTCGGACCTCCTCTGAGCCATCTGCTATCCTCTCTCCGAGGCTTGAGTCGAACCAGGTGTCCATGACTGGGACATCAACGGTATTTGCTCCGGAATGGGTCTCCGAGACTGTTTCTTCGTCGGTTGGAAAATGGGGGTGGTTTGACATTGCAGCCGAGACGGGGTGTAGTATCATGATTAGCATCAGTAGGCACGCAACACGCTGACGCATGGCACATCGTGCATTCGCACTTCTTTGATTGTGCCGGCGTCATGTCCCGTCAAGTCCAAAGCGAAAGATTCGTGTCCGGGGGTCATAGTCCCGTAGTGTAGAGGTCCATCATACCGGGTTTTGGACCCGGTGACGGAGGTTCGAACCCTCCCGGGACTACCATCATTCTTCAATCGCATTCCCATTGCCTGAGAGGTCTCTGGCTATGTTCTTCTGATGGCCCTCGAGAGTCCCGCCGCCTATCTCCAGTAGCTTCGCGTCCCTCCAGAGCCTCTCTACGACGTACTCTCCGACGTAGCCGTATCCGCCCATGACCTGTATGGCCCTGTCTGCGATATTCTTAGCCGCTGTTGTTCCGAATAGCTTGACGCCGTCCGAGTCTAGCCTGTTGCCTGACTTGGCGAGGTCTATCTGCCGGGCCGTGTCATAGACGTAGGACCTCATGGCCCTGTACTCGGACCAAGACTCGCCCAAATGCCTCTGAATCTGGCCGAAATTACGAATTTGCGTCCCGAAGGCCTTCCTCTCAGTTGCATAGTTGTTCATTGCAGACAGGCACCTCCTGGAGATCCCGAGTGCCATGGCAGCTAGGCCCAGTCTCTCTAGTTCCAGATTTCTCATCATGTGCACCATCGACTCCCCCGGAGATCCGACGAGATTCTCGGGAGGGACTACGCAATCCTCGAAGACAAGCTCTGCGGTATTGCTTGCCCTCATCCCGAGCTTGTCGATTATTTTCTGGCCGACGCTGAATCCTTCGGTTCCCTTCTCGACTAGGAATGTGGATATCTCGGCTCTACCCCTTTCGTCGGTTCCAGTTCTCGCATAAAGCCAGACGATGTCGGCGGGAGTCCCCTCATCGTCCAATGAACCGTTGGTGATCCACATCTTCCTGCCATTGATGACCCAATTTCCATCTTCACGCATCGATGCTTTGGTTTGCATTCCCAAAACGTCAGTCCCATAGTCGGGTTCGCTCATTGCCATACATCCTATCCACTCTCCGCTGCAGACCTTCGGGAGGATCCTTGATTTCTGATCGTCGCTCCCGTTCTGGGCTAGGTTATTGACCATCAGTTGGTCGTGTGCAAGGTATGCCAAACAGAACGCAGGGTCGGAATATGACAGTTCCTCGTTGATTATCGCCACTGCCGTGGCATCCATCCCGCCGCCCCCATACTCATCGGGGACAGTGATTCCTAGGAGCCCCATCTGACCGAGTCTCCTGAACAGTGGGTCGTTGAACACCTCATCCCTGTCGTGTTCGAGGGCTTGGTGCTCGACCTCGTCTCTGACGAAGTCCCTGACCATCTGCCGGAGCATGGCATGCTCCTCCGTGGGGTTGGCAATGTCCATTGTTCGCCACTCATCTGCCATGTACATCCCAACTGACCATGGCGTATGAGGGATTCGCTGACCTAGGGGGTAACACGCCTGCTGTCCCGGGGGAATGGGATTGTCTCCCTTATGTGGTCGGCTCCAGATAGCCACGCGCACACCCTGTCAACGCCCATGCCGAATCCCCCATGGGGAACCCCTCCATAGCGGCGAATGTCGATGTAGAACTCGTACGGTTCCCTCGGAGTCCCCTCCTCGTCTATTCTTTCCAGTATCTCCTTCTCGGACCATGTCCTCTCCCCACCACCGATTATCTCCCCGTATCCCTCGGGAGCCAGAAGGTCATGACAGAGAACGTACTTTGGATCATCGGGGTCCGGACGGTGGTAGAATGGCTTGGCGATTCTAGGGTAGTGAGTCAGGAAGTGTGGCACATCGAAGTCTTGAGTCAGGACCTTCTCCTTGCTGTAGTCCAGGTCCTGCCCCCACTCCACCTCTACCCCCATGCCCTGAAGGGTCTCTATCGCCTCATCGTACCTCATCCTTGGATACCTGGTGTCAGCGTATCTGGATACGAGGTCCAGGTCCCTACCCAATTCGGAAAGTTCTGCCTCCCTCTCATCCAGTAGGTTTGCAGCGATGCTCCTTACCAGTGCCTCTCCGTGGTTCATCACATCCGAGTTTCCCCCCCATGCGATTTCCATCTCAGCATGCCAGAACTCGGTAAGGTGCCTCCTAGTACGACTCTTCTCCGCCCTAAACGATGGAGCCATTGTGTAGAGTCTCTCAAGGGAGGGCATTGCAGCCTCGGCATACAATTGCCATGATTGAGTAAGGTATGCCTTTCTGCCGAAGTAGGGGACTTCGAAGAGTGTGCTCCCTCCCTCGACTGCTCCGGCAACGAAGTTCGGCGCCTGATACTCGATGAAATCGCGATCCCTGAAGTATGAATGAACCGCTCCGAATACCGAAGAGCGGATCTTCAGCATTGTCGTCATCCTTCCGGTGCGTAGATACAGGTGCCTGTTGTCCAAGAGGAACTCGGTTTCCCCTCCATCTGCCTCAGCCATTGCTGACTCCGTGATCGGGAATGGGCGTTCGGCATTGACGGGACCGATTACCTCGCCAGAGGAGACTTGGACCTCATGCCCGTGCTCCCTATCCGTTGGAGTCACAATACCCCTCAGAACTACGCTGGACTCGATTAGTGCCCCTGCTAGTTCATCGAACACCTGGTCGCCGACGCTTTCCCTCTTGATGACGCACTGTAAAGTGCCCGTGGAGTCCCTCAGTACGACAAAGCGGATCTTGTTGGAGCCCCTGGACCTGTGGACCCATCCCTTGAGCTCGACCTCGGAGCCGTCATGTGACCCAGAAAGGACGTCTCCAACCCAATGCGACTTGGTCATATCTCGGCCACCTTGCCACTCCTACTGAACGTTTGGTTATGATTCCCGCGCCGCTGGGGCGCGTCAATGGCGGGTCTGACGGGGTTCGAACCCGCGACCGCCCGGTTAAGAGCCGGGTGCTCTACCTGACTAAGCTACAGACCCGGCTCTCGGAGCCGACTACCCAATTTAACCGCGACGGGTGATGAGAATCAAGATAGCCTGCCGACCGGGTTAACGATAGTCTCGACCCCGGAGCCCGTTGCCATCACCACTGCATCGCAGAGACCGACAAATAATCCGACCTGAACAACGCCCCCTATGGATAGTAATTTTCCCTCCAGATCGCCGGGGTTGGTTATCGTGGGCCCAAATCCGCAATCCAAAATGTAGCCCCCATTGTCTGTCATGTAAGGTGCTAATTCGCCCCCCCTTAGGCTGACCCCCACATCACACATGGAACTTATGGCTGTGGATACATGTGACCAATGCTCCGGCTTCACCTCGATTGGGAGATCGAACTCCCCCAACACCTCAACCTTCTTCCTATCGTCTGCGACCACTATCATTGAGTCTGATAGCAGGGCCACATCCTTCTCCCTGGTAAGTGCACCACCTCCGCCTTTTATCAGGGAGAATCTTGGATCGAATTCGTCTGCCCCGTCTATTGTTAGATCTAGCCTTCCTGCCTCTGAGATGGGAATCAGGGGGATTCCCAGGGACTCTGCTAGTTCCCTCGTTGCCTCGCTGGTTGGGACGCCGACTACCTCGAATCCGTCCTCCGAAACCATACGGCCGATCTCAAGGATCGTGTAGCGGACCGTTGAGCCGGTACCTAGGCCCAGCCTCATCCCGTCTTGGACGAATTGGCACGCCATAATTCCGGCTTCCCTCTTGAGGTCCTCGACATCTCCCATGAAGCCTCGACGGGTAAGACGCGCATGATGGTTTCCGAAGTTTATGAGGGGAAAATCACCAATATTGGGGACCGTGGGGTTCTTGATGCACAGGGTCATGGGACACATGAGGGAGCAGGAGGGTCGCTGACAGTGCTAGACACTGAGGAAAGTCCCCTCTCCAAGATGCAAGCGGTTCGGCGCAAGCCGGAGGCCCGGGAGGGTCGGCTCTGCAACAGAAACGAACTGTGCCGGGAGCACGGTGAACCCGAAAGGGGGAGATTTCCCGAACGCAGCTGGAACGAGCACCCCCGCTGGAGCAAGTCCAAGCAGGCCTGTATGGCATCAACAGGGCCGGGTAGGATGCATAGTTGAATGCGACCAACCGAAAGGTGAACAGAAAGGGGCTTACTCCCTGCACCCTCGCCAATATTCCACTAGCGTAGCCTCTATTCCCGGTAGGGCTTGATTATCGCCTCGGCGACAGATGAGGTCTCAATGGTTCCAACGTCATCGTAATCGAGCCACGAGCCATTCAGAGTTACTCGGGACTTGAACTCATTGTAGATCACAATGATGGTAGGGAGTAGTATAGCACTGGTAAGAAGGGCTAGAGCAATCAGCGCCATCATCAAGAGGAAGAAAGTCTGGAGGCCGGGGATTGCTACGAAGAGGCCCGCTGCCAATCCCGCGCAGGTAGTTGCCGTAGTTTCGAAAATAGTGCGGCCCGTGGTCATAACTGACCTGACCACCCCCGCGGGAGTCTCGCCCTCGTCCCTTATCCGGTCGACTATGTGTATTGAGTCGTCGACCCCGATTCCAAACACGATCGTACCTATCATCGCCGTGAAGATATTGACCCCGAGGTTTGCTCGCCACATCAGGATGGGCTGCCAAAGCACGACCGCGGCGACGGCAGTCATTGTGAAGATGGCCATCCGGGGTGAACGGAAGAGCAGGGACATTGCGAACAGCAGGATAAACATGGTTGCTATTGTGGAGTCGCTCTGCGCTGTGTGTATTCCCTCGTTGATATCTATCGATATCGGTAGGCCCCCCGTCAGCCTGGAGTTGCTGACACCCTCATCTGCGATCGTCATGGATGAGCACGTAGTTGCAGATTCGCACCCCCCCTCGGAAAGGAATCCGTCTATAGTGTCCCTGAGCGGGGTGGCTTCCTCAAGCAGTATGTATGGCTGCCATGCGTAGACCAGCGTCTTGGTCTCTCCAGAGCCCTCGTCTGCATTCATGAGCATTGACCTGATCTCTGGACTCAGTGTGTCGAATGCGACATTGACCATGTCCTCCCTAGAAGTTGTAGTGGTGAATGCTGCGTCGCCGCTTGTTATGCATTCCAGCTGTAGCGGGTCGTCCCAGCAGGGGGAGTGAAGCATGTCCCACAGGGAACGGTCAATTGCATCAACTCCTATTTGGATGTGAATCGCCTTTAGGATATTGACCAAACTGGTGGTATTGGTCCTCTCGACATTGTCGATTTTTGCTTGTATATCTTCTAGGGAGTCGAGGACTGGGAGGTCCCTAATTGGAGCAGTTCCATTCTCTGGCCCCCTTGCGGTCGCATTCACGATGAAGAGGTTTGTCTGGCCCCCTCCGAACTCGTAGCTGTACTCACGCAGTGCCTCGTACGATTCAATCCCGGGTGGCACCTGGTCAGAGCCCCCCGTGATTCCCTGACCCATCTGGTCCTCGAACATAATTGCCCCCCCTATCGTTGCCAGAGAACCCACTAACAACACCAGTATAGTGGCCTTAACAGGTATCTCTCCGACATATTCCCAAACATTGTCAAGGCTCCCCACGACTATTGTTAGAACTAGCATAGATGACAGAATCAGTGCATGTGTGGTGGTCATCAATTCTGTATAAGATAGTGCAACAGCGGCTAGAGCCCCGAGTGTCAGCGCTACGTAAACGGTCTGCATTGGAGACATCTCCATGACATCGGTCCCCCTACGGTACCTGAGTAGCTGAACCAAGGCCGGGACCATGAGCATGGAGAGAATGAATGTCACGGAGATTCCAAGGAGAAGAGTCGTTCCGACCGTCCTCATGGGTTCGATTGGGACCAGGCTGTCCCAAGTGAGCACGCTGAATCCAATAACCGTGGTTACAGCTGAGAGGAATATGGCGTGGCCAGTGGTCATTGCAGCGCGAACGGTGGATGTCAGGCTGATCAGGGGGTCCCAGGGATCGACTGAATGGGATTCCTTGCCATCCCTCTGGAGCCTCCATGCATCCTCAATCCTCTCCTCGATTATCTCCACCCTATTCTCCTCTATCCTATTAGTCAGATGCAAGGAGTAGTCCACGCCTAAGCCTACGAGAATTGGGCCCGCGGAGATTATCATGGGGGTTAGCGTGATGTCGGCAATCACCGTTGTGCCGAAAGTAATGGCTAGACTCATTGCGATTGGGAGTCCGCAAATGACGAGAACCTTCGCATTCCTGTGCAATATGATCATCGCTAATGCCACCAGAGCTAGGCTTGCGGGAAGCATTGTATTCACTAGTTCCAGATATATTTCGTCGGAGATGTCGTGAAGCACCGGTGTGATACCAGTGACCGTTACTGCTTGGCGAGGGGGTATGTCATCTAGCCTGTGCTTGTCCATGGATGAGGTTCTCTCATACGTCACATGGCAAAGGTCACAATACTCCAAACTAGTAGAGCCGTGGATTGTGTCCTCGGTGAATTCCAGAAATGCCCTGTGATCCTTCACGGGGCCAAGTTTGGGGTCTATCCTTGCAGGGATGTCAGTGGTGGACATATCGAATGTTATTCCCATGACAATGACTCCTGTATCCCAGATGCCATCTTCATTGGTATCCCTGACCATGGACTCGATCAGAGCGCCGGCATTCTCGATGAACTCATCGACTCTGTCTTGCTCATCTGGAATCTCATAGCCATAATATGGATTCAGGCTCGCTATAGTGCAACTCTCGTCATCACTAGTCGGAAGCCCGTATTTCTCCATCGCACAGTTGAATCTCCAGGATGAGGAGTTTGCTTCCTTGATTAGCTGGGCGGGCGAGAGGACCCAAATCACTCCATCATTAATCCCCCTGTCTGACTTATCCCAATCCAGGCCCCTCACATAAGTCCCAACGGGAGACGAGTCGTCCCCTTCAATCCACGACATTTGTTTGAGAACATCCACTGAGGTGATGTTCTGTTCTGTCCTTTGAGAAGTATCAAAAATGGCATTTCCGGTCTGCATATAGACCATCACCACATCTGTAGACCAATCTTCCCTGACCTCGATCAAGAGTTCGGTTGAGTCCGCGTTATCTGGAAGGTAGATCTCCAGGTCACCGTCGATCTGCTGCTGGAAGTCCGCGGCATACTGCCCCACAACGGTTGTTACAAGCAATAGTAATGCGACGACTATACCGGGGCTCCTCAGAATTGCCGAATATGTCAACTCCGTTAGCCTTCTAGAAAATGAGTTTGCTATGTCGGCAGCATCATCGACCAATTGCCCCAGTGTATCAAGAGCCCCTCCAAGAATGCCGTTTCTGAACTTCTCCCTCGCGCCTTCGACCGCCTCCCTAACGGGCTGAAGCTTGTCGAAGAATACCCTCCATAGTTCCTCCTCATCGTCCTTTGAGTCGTCCTCCCCAAGAGAGTACTTGTCGACTGTTAAGTCATCGTTCACGGTTGCGGGGAATAACGGAGCCAAATGAGCGTTCGCATACTTACTGAAGGGATTAATGGGATATCGGGGAATAATTGGGGTCGCTACAGTAATGACCCAATCAATAGAATCGCTGAAAGTCAATGAGTTCCCCGCAGGTCCATGGCAAGGAGGAGGGGCAAGTCATCTGACTTGAGCAAGAATAACGATGAGACGCTCTTGTGGGCAGGACTTGCGACTGCAGGTGTAGTCAGTCTGGTTGTCATTGCATCTCTTGCTTTGGCTCCTATCGTAAGCATAGGCCCGGAAGAGGGGAATCGCGCCCCTGACTTCGTCGCCGATGCGTACAATGGCGGATCATGGTACGAATTCAGAATGTCCGATATTTGGGACTGGGATTGGGATGGGAACTCGTCAGACAGCAAATGGATCCTCATCCAATTCATTGACACTGACTGCCCTTACTGCTGGGAGGAGGGGGACGAAATGAGCCAATATCATGCACAATGGAAGGACAGGGTGACGTTTGTCACTGTTTCAGTCCACCTAAATATTCCCAACCACGAAAGCAGCAAGAGTGAGATTGAAGCATTCAGGGACCTGACATCATTCGGAACTAACGAGAATGATGGGGATGGGTGCAACAGTGGGCGTGACAACTGCAATGCTAGACCTGGGTCTTCTCACCAATGGACGTATGTTGATGACCCGTCCAACTCAATTTTTGACCAGTGGGAACTAGGCGGGACGCCATTCTCGGCCATCCTGCAGCCCGATGGCGTTGTAGCTTGGAACAAGCTGAAGCATCAGGGACAAGGAGGAGACGGTGAAGACCTCCCGTCGGCACTTCAGAGGCTTGTAGGTGATTCATGATGTCAGTTCTGAGTCTAGAACTTGGTGTGTTCATAGCTGGAATTTTGGGCGCCTCGGTGATTCTTCAGAAAAATTACCAGGAGTCCGGGGGCGAGGGCACTAAGGGCGTCATAACCTCAGGCCTACTTTTCACAACGGTAGGAATAGTTGCCTCAGGATGGACGTGGTCAATCCACAATTCACTCATGGAGAGCGGTTCATCGAGCATGTGTGCCTCTGAGGGACTAGTGCAATGCGGATCCGTAATTGGGGACCCACAGTGGAACAATCTCTTCGGGATGCCATGGGGAGTCATAGGGATTGCATCATTTGCCGTAATTTTCTTTGTGCTAATGACTCTGTTTCTCGATCAGAATGCAAAAAGGTCTCCTCAATTTGTCAATTATCTCTGGTACTTAGGAATAGCAGGCATTCCTTTCGTAGCTTGGTTGGTGGTGGTCGAACTACTGTTGGTTGAGGGAGCCCCTCACATATGCCCATACTGCACCGTCATTCACCTATCGATGATTGGGGTCTTTGTCAGTGCCCATTTCATGAAGAAGAGAAGGGCCAATTTGACCTGGTGAGTTGTGCCATCGTGAGTCCGATGGGCTCAAGTCTAACCACAAGTCCGCGTGGGCATGGAATTAGTCACCGGAGGTGCAGGATTCATTGGTTCGCATCTTGTTGACGCGCTCGTTTCTGAAGGTAAGATGGTCAGGGTGTTTGACAACTTCTCCAGTGGTCGGGAAGAGTTTCTTTCGCATCACGAGGGAAGTGGGAAGGTCGAGATTGTGAGAGGCGACCTACTAGACTCCAAAGCGGTAATGGAGGCAATGGATGGAGTTTCCACGGTTCACCACATGGCTGCAAATCCCGACATCAGACTAGGCACTGAGATTACAGATACTGATCTCAAGCAAGGCACTGTTGCGACATACAATGTTCTAGAGGCCATGCGGCAAACGGGAGTTAGCAGAATTTCTTTCTCCTCATCTTCTGCGGTGTATGGCGAGGCAAAACAGATGCCGACTCCAGAAACGTATGGCCCTGTAATGCCAATTTCCCTCTATGGGGCCTCAAAACTTGGGTCGGAGTCTCTGATTACTGCTTGGTCGGGGACTTTCGGTGCAAAGGCATGGATTCACAGATTTGCCAACATAGTGGGGCCAAGGGGGACTCATGGGGTGATTTTCGATTTCATACACAAACTGAAGAACGATCCGACCAGGCTAGAGGTTCTTGGCGACGGCAGACAAGAAAAGTCGTACATGTCCGCTGAGGATTGCGTTAGTGCCATGTGTCACATTGTGGATGGTGACAGTGAAGAGGTGAGCCTTTACAATTTGGGGACAGGTGACACATGCTCGGTTAGAAGAATAGCTGAAATTGTCGTAGAGGAGAGTGGTCTTGAAGGCGTGTCGATAGAGTATTCAGGGGGTGACAGGGGATGGGCAGGAGATGTTCCCAAAACGTCCCTAAATGTCGACAGGCTATTGGGTTCCGGATTTGTTCCCAAGATGAACTCCGAGGAAGCCATCAGACACACAGCTAGGGCTCTGATTTCCGAGATCGGCCTTTGAATGATAATGTAGAGAGAATCATCACAAGTGCCATCGGGGCCACGATGCTGATTGAGGAGCCTACCGGAGAATCCCCAATTTCTAACCTCAATACCCCTAGAGTTGCGTGTGATTCGGAGTCCCCTGTGGACTCATGAACGGCCACTATACTCAATTCACTGGGATCCGTCCCGAGGGGAATGGAGATGGAGCTAGAAAAAATAACTTCATTTGGTGAGTGTGAAATTGTATGATTTTCCATCCACGAAAATCCATCGCCGAACGACCATCCGTCATCTTCGACACCTAGGGGAACTTCACTATATGCCCTTACCACATCGTGGTGTATAGTAATCCCATTGATCGCCTTAGATTCATCGATGGTAACTGAGTCCTCTGTGACGAAAATTGAGATTTGTGTTTCCTCTATGGCCTCCCATTCCCTTAGGCTGACTACGATGAAAATCCTCCCTGAGTCGAATGAGGCGTTTATACCGATACTGGTGTCACCAGATCTTGCCCCCTCGGCCGATAGCAGTTGCCGATGCATGCTAGAACGATCTGGGGCGCCCCCTGCAAGTAAATCCCCATCGAACCAAAAGGAGGGTGCACTGGGTGTGCCATTCGAATATCGACTGGTCCTATGTTCGGTGATCGGAGTTCCCAATGGGTCATCGAAATCGTCATGCAAGGCGACTCTTGCAACCCGATTTCCATTTGACTCGGTGAATTCTGGCATCCAAGGGTCTACATCAGCGCATACTTCGCACCATGCAGCAGTGAATTGTTCTGCTAGAACTGTGTAACCGCCCTCTGCTGACCACGAGTTTTCCGTGGACTGCGCATTTGATGAGGTGGACACAGAAAGAACGACTATGGCTACCACCAGGATGTCCCGCATCATTGCCATTGAGCCTCCCAGAGCGCCCCCCTTTCATAACCCAGCGTCTCAGCCGGCATGCATGAGCAAGCGCTGGTACCAAGAGAACAGGCGCGATCCATGGCGTAGACAGGCTCGTTCCAAGGGATATCGTGCAAGGTCAGCATACAAGCTCAAACATATCCAAGAGCGCTTTTCATTACTGAGGAGCGGGGACGTAGTACTGGATGTCGGTTGCCACCCCGGTGGTTGGACCCAGGTTGCCTGTGAAGAAGTAGGGGAAGGAGGGCTAGTCATAGGAGTGGATCTTCTTGCGACGGCTCCAGTGGAGGGGGCGAGCGTGATAATTGGGGACATAACTGAAGAAGCCACCATTGAGCAAATAACGGAGGCTCTTGGAGGCAGGTCAATTAATGCAGTAATTAGTGACATCTCTCCTCGCCTTACTGGAAGATATGACACTGACCAGACAATTTCTCTGGAACTCTCGACAATGGTACTTGATGTTGCCATGAAGGTTCTACAGCCCGGTGGGACGTTCATAACCAAGGCATTCCAGGGAACTGGGATAGAGGGACTAGTTGAAGCAGCCAAAGACCGTTTCTCAAATGTCCAAAGGTTTTCCCCTACCGCATCAAGGAATTCTTCATCTGAGACGTTTCTTATTTGCAGAAACAAACTTCCCAGAGTTAGGAAGAGGGGAAGTGGCCTGACTGCCATGGAACAAGTATCCCAGCACCTCGGGGGGTTGGGGGTACTAACTGAAGAAGAGGAAGAGGGAGAGATTGCCGTGGGACTTAGAAGAATCTCGAGGAAGGAAGAAGAGTGACGTCATTCTGAATTCCTATCGTATGGAACTATGTTCTGCCACTCGGATGCATCCGACCTCGAAACTACGGCATGTACCCACTCGGTTTCTGAACAATTGAACACCTCGTGAGGAAGTCCTGGTTCGATGTAAAACATATCTCCCTCGCTATGAACCACGGATTGTCTGCAGCCCGGTCCGAACTCATGTCTGACGCTTCCTTTCAGGAGGTACACCATGACATCGAAGTCAACATGGATGTGAGCCTTTGCTATTCCTCCGGGAGGGATGTAAGCACGATTCATTGACAGCCCGGTGGAAGGGGTATTTTTTCCCGAGAGCCCTGCTCCATATTCTATGTTGTTCCATCCCCTTACCTTCTCGATCTGCCTCAAACTCCAGATTCCCCCCTCGTTGGTAACAAATGAGTCCAAATCTGTTTGTTCCCCCGATAGTGTCAGCTCCTCTTCTACCATGGTATCTCCGGATGATGAGGAGGGGTATCAGCGTTTGAAGTGATGGGAGTGCCCGTCCTTGGCCTCGGTCAACGCTAAAAAGGGAAGGTGGCTCGCCGCCCCATCGGGGAACTGAAATGACAGCTAGAGCAAGTACATGCACAGCGTCCGGAATGCCACTAGTGGATGCTAGGAGCACTTCATTCCCCTGCCCAGATTGTGGGAAGCACATTGGGAGGAGCAGGCAATGCAGACTCCAAGGGGTCGCATATGTTTGTGTCGAGTGTGGCTTCCAAGGGCCCTGAGAGGAGGAAGAACGATGGGGCACGTTGTTGTGAAGTACAAGGTAACTCTTGACCAACCAGAAGAGGGCGGTCCTGACTACGAGGGGATTGCTGCTAGAATTAATGATCTGTCAGAAGTCCAGACGACGGAAATCAAGCCTCTTGCATTTGGAATGATGTTTATTGAGATACAGGCCGTTCTGGAAGATGGAGAGGGAACTGTTGACCTATTCGAAGACAAGGTTCGCGGCACTGACGAACTGATTGGTCAGATCGAGACCCTTGAGATGGGAAGGCTCTGATCAATAGTGATCCAGAGGGGACCTCATGAACTCCCTCATCAACACCGTTGCGTAAGTCCCCGGTGGCAAAGTGAAGACGAGTCTCAGTGAGGCCCCCTCTGGACTCCACCTCTCTCCCTCTGATGCCCCTTCTTCCCATCTCTTGGAGACTTCAGCCGAAGGTGAAACCTCTGTTGCCTCCTCGACCGTGAAATCTGAGAATGGGACACATAGTGGCCTTCTTGTTCCTGAAGAAGATAGCCTTGGAATTTTCTTGACGTTCCAATCCATCGACTGTAGATCCGTGGCCTCCAGTGCCTTCCTCTCTATGTCACCAGGAGTTCCCTCTGCCAGATTGGATGCCCCCCCGGGAAGTGGCCCAGTTAGAGAAAGCCTGCCAAGCCTGCAGTTCCTCCTGCAACGGTCCAAATTTGTCTCACTCACGTATGCCATCTTTGACACATCTATTCTCCCACTCACCTTGAGTGGTGCCACGATATCCCCAAGTGCGGGTTCTATCAGACTCAGGCCAGAAGACAGTCGGGCAGAAAGTGAATGATTGAATGCAAGGGACTGAAGTGAGTGGATAGTAAGCAATTGTAGTGACTGGGGGAGGGACTTGAATGCTCCAAACCAGTCCGACTTGTCTGCTGATAGTCTATTCAGCATATCACGTTCATACCCAAGATGCTTTGGGATGATCTCCAAACAGGCTGCTGGATCCCTGCTATCCCGCCACATCTTTCTGAATGAAGCAGTATCCTCGGTGGATCTGTTGCCCTGCATGCCCAGGTAAACATCCACTGCTCTTTCGTAGTCACCGTCAACTACCGCCCTTCCAACCAGGGGAGTTACGGGCCTGTTTGCCCCAAACCTCTGTGGGCCAATCCAATTAGGGAATACATCCGCTCCAAGATTCTCACTTAGGCCCTTGCGAATCCTTTGGACCCTCATTAGCGCCTCCTTGCCATCCATAGGCGATCCATCCGGATAACAACATCCGCGAACGGTGATTGTGAATCTGTTGCCATCATGATCGCTCATTCCGACTTTTTGATGAGTACGGCCAATAATTTCTATTTCGCAGTCGGAAATTGATACGCCCTCAACCTTTTTCCTTGGTGCGTCAATAACCAATATCTGTGTTGTCACCGCTCTCTTATCCTTCAATCCGGAGGCGAAAATCCTATTCCTGCTAATCCCGCATGACTTAGCAAGCCTATTGAGGAGCCTGTTCGTTTCCCAATTGTAGAGAGTTACTCTTGCTACGGTGAACCTTCCCTTCGGGTCCAGAGCGGGAACCTTGGAGACCTCTTCTACTCTGAAGTCCTCAACTCTAACTTTGAGAAGTCCGCCGACTCCATCATCTTCGACCGACCAGCCAACTAGACCTAGTGATTCCTCTATCTCTGTGGAGTTCAAACACTCACCGCCCACGGGCGTCAGAGCTTTAGTCCGGTGAATTCCTTAGAAATCCCGGAACAAAGATCTCTGAAAACCTTCTCTGCACTCTTCCCCTTTACAGCCCGGACGTACAGTTCAGGCTCATCCAAATCAGGATGTTTCTGGAAGAAATTCGCGTATTCCACACTCGAGTTTTCATTGAGTCTAGAACGGAAAAGTTGCAGAGTCGTATGGCTCTCACCCGCGATTCTCACTCGAAGTTCTCGGCCTTCATTCATTAGAACCTTGATGGACATGTCGACCGGGCGACCGGCCGCCCCCTTTTGAGGGCTTTCATACAGTTGTGGGCCCTAAGGGGCCCAAAGTGAGCCTAAGTTAAACACTGTATGGATTGGCGGGGAGACATGGTGCAGGCGCCTCACGAAGCGGGCATTGCCGAATCGATCGAGAAAATGGCACTCCCAGTATTAGTGATCAGCATTCTTCTCACTGGATTTATGGTTAGTGTGATTGTTCCACTGCCGAGTTTTACTACCGACCTAGAGTCTTTCTCACCACAAACTGCGTCGGATAAGGCAGAGGACAGAGTGGATACCCTCATCCCCCCTACGGGACATAGGATATACATTCATGTTAGTCCGGCCGACCCCGAAGGGAATGTTCTGGAGGTTGGCTCACTGCAGGAATTACTCAATGACATGGCCATGATTGACTCAATTGCCCCGAAGGGCATTTCTGCCCACATTAATGCCGCCGATGCCGTCAATAGGGCAATTGTTGAAAGAGACCCGGGAAGTAGCGGGATTGGCGATTTTGATGAGTGGTCTTCAATTCTGGATAGGTTGGTTAATGATGATGAAACCTGCATAGATGCTGTAGGGGACGACAAGGCAATCTCAGCTGCTTCTTTCGCTGCTTCGGCCATGCTACACACTGATTTCGAGTATGAGCACATATGTGAATGGCTGAATGGGGAGGGTGGCGATCCCACCCCCATAGCCTCTAGCACTTTGTGGGTAGTGGAACTAGATGGCGGAATAGATCGTGAGGTGAGAGAGGGTATTGCTCAGAACATAAGGAGCTCGTTGAGAGATGATAGCTCTGAGAATTTGAGTTACGGTGTGATTTCTGATGACCTCATTAGTAGCGACATTAACGATACGACCCTGGACGAGATGGTTTGGCTTTTCTTGATCTCGATTGCCGTGGTCGTAGCCGTCTTGGCCTTGGCATTCCGTTCATTCATCATGGTAGCTGCACCTCTGCTAAGCCTGACCGCTGCCCTAATTTGGACATATGGGGCCATCACGCTAGTCGGGATGCGTTTCTCGATTCTCGAAGTTGCTGTTGCCCCGGTCGTCCTTGGTCTCGGCATTGATTATTCCATACACCTTCAACGGGGTTATGAGAAGGCAAGGAAAGTCAAGAGGACCGCAGCGGAAGCTTGGTTGGAGTCATTCTCTTCACTTAGGATGGCACTCACTCTGGCCGTTATCACCACCGTTTTCGCTTTCCTCTCAAACTCTGTTTCACCGCTCCCCCCCCTGAGAACCTTCGGAATAACTCTGGCACTTGGGGTAGTTTCGGCCTTCATAGCCAGCACAGTAACTGTGGGAGCGGTCCACATAGTGGCAGAGAGAGGGGTCGGAAACAACGTTGGCGGGGGTCTGCAATTAGAAAAAACGGCATCATCGGTCACCGAATTCCAGAGGAAGAATGCTGTATGGGTTATGCTTGCAGTAGCGGCCCTTACTACTGGTTCAGTTGTGGTTGCAGTAATGGAGCTGGACACCAGCTTCGAACTGACGGATTTCCTTTCTGAAGATGAAATGGAAGTTATGCAAGTAAGAGAGGACATTTATGATTCGTATGACGCGGCTGCTTGGAAGTCGGTCGACATAATTATTGAGCCTGAAATCGGGTCTTCTTCACTATCGAATGAACGCGATATTCTGAGGGGGCTAGACTTCCTAGACACGAGGATCTCAGGAATACCGGAAGTAGTTAATCCCGCCAGTACCATTTCTGACAGGCCCTCTTATGACGGATTGTACCCTATACTGAGGGATGCAGTTGAGAATGACCCCTCCTTCGGGGAAACTTACCATCTGGACATCTTTGAAGGGGAGTTGGACATCACAGATGGCTTCGATGACGGAGACATAACAGCTGCGATTAGATCCCTGCTCTCCAACGAAACCACTGGCGATGCACTACGTGGAGCTAGCTGGGCTGAGAGGGTATCGGGACATGTGGCTCTGACCGAAGACGGAAGCAGCATCTTGTATCTGAAAATGAGCATTGATGTAGTCGCTAAGAATAGTGAAGATTCGGCTAGAGTTTCAGAGATATTCAAGAATCAGGCGAGCCTGATTGAGAATGAGGACGGATTGATTGACTGCAGGGCATATGCAACTGGAGACGTCGTGATGATAGATGGGATTCTTTCCGGACTAGTTGTCTCACAAATCGAGTCGACAGGGATCAGCCTGCTAGTCTCTATAATGGTCCTATTCCTCCTGACAAGGAAGCTTGGACAGTCCCTAGTTGTAATATTGCCAGTAGGGCTTGCTGGAGCCTGGGTAGTTGGTTCGATGGCAACACTGGGACTAAACTGGAATGTCCTGACAATAATGATTACCGCACTAACAATCGGCCTTGGGATAGATTACTCCATTCACGTGTGGAGGAGTTTCGAAATTAATCGGGAAATGGGGATGGGAGTCTGGAAGGCCATGAGGGACATGTACGCAACAACTGGAACTGCCCTCCTGATGTCTGCAGGTACGACGATTTGCGGTTTCCTAGTTTTGATGCTCTCACCGATTCCAGTGATTAGGGACTTTGGGGTGGTAAGTTCGATCTCTGTAGCCTTTTCATTCATACTGGCCCTGTTCGTTCTCCCAGTTCTTCTTGCCGCAGAGGTTAGAACTGCAAACGGGGACTAGTTGGTACCTATTGCGCTATCAATTATTGACATGTCGAGTCCCTGTTCCCTTGCCACCAGTGCTAGAGACATCCACAGAGTCACATTTCCCAACGATCTCCTCTTCCGTTGTGCCCTTCTAACGACTTCTTTGCCTTCTAACCCAGACTTCTCGCTAATTATCGATATCAGAACTGGAATTGATCCCTCGGCCCAGTCAGGAGGGTATTTTGCTGAATTATCAGATTCACTGACCACCATCACGGATGGACTCTTTTCTGCATCCTCCGTCACACCTAGTGCCATCATTGGTGGCCCTGGGGAATTCATCAATTGATGGAGAATGGGGCTCCAACCAAGTGGTGGGAGGGAAATTTCCAGACCTTCCAATGGAACGACACCCTGCACTGAATCTACTAACCATCCAGAATCTAGCATCTTTTCTAGCACGGACAATGCGTCAATGGGGGAGAACCAATGAAATTCCAATGACCAGAGTCTTGTAAGTTCGCCACGAGTGAGATTTGTTTTTCCTGCGCCGTGGAATGTGCAGCTGATCAATCGGCGGACCTCCTCCGTGGATACGTCCCCAGACACGATGGGGCTGCTCATTATGTGGTTGAAAGGTGTTTTCATAGAGGAACATGTAGTCAGTCAGTTGAATAATGGCGGCACTATGCGCGGGTCGAGACAAGTGGCTAGGGAATACATTGCCAGGAACCCTCGGACAGGCCGTCCACTGACTAGAAGTGGAAAAAAGGACGAGGTCGATATCCGACTGTTACTCCCACCTGATGGACTTTGGATGGTTGTTCCCGAGTCAGAGATTATCGGTCTCGCTAGTGGTTCTAGGGGGTCGATTGAGTTGCCCAGAACCGCAGGTGGGGGATTTGCGAGGAGGCAGGACGGGGTTTTGGCACTTCACAGGGTGATGGAAAGTCAGATCTTGGAAGCCCATGAGGTGCTTCTGGAATGCTTGGACGACGATTCACCGGAAATCAGGATGCTTGCCCTTAGTTCCCTCCCATCATTCTCACTGAGGAAGCATGAGGGACTTCTACAATGTCTTTCGGACAGGCTCCTGGATGGGGATGATGATGTCAGGGATGAAGCGATGATTGCATTGAAGAAAATGGCACCGATTTTCCCTTCTGGGTGTGAATCGATACTACGTAGAGAGTTAAGGGATAGCCGTAAGAAACACCGCGATAGTGCATTTGTTGCCCTAAAGATGACGGCTGAGAGTTGGGCGGAAACCGGGTGCCTCCATCTTGATGAACTAATCCGGGAGGAGGATGTAGATCTGAGGAGGAGGGGTTCGAAGATTCTCAGGGTTCTTGCCTCCAAATCTAGCGCTGAAGTTTGGGACCTCATTGGCTGGTGCCTAGAGGACGTAGATCCCGATGTTAGGAGGAACTCTGCTAGAACTCTGAACTCATTGGCTGGTTCTGAGCCACGAATAGCTGCAATATTGGTAGAGGTTGCTATGTCTGATGACGACTCAGGGGTGAGAAAGTCAGCAATTGGTGCGCTCAAGAGGCTCGATATGCAAAGTCCCAGAGTTTCGAAGATGATTCTAGATGGGGCCCGAGATAGGGATTACAACCTGCGCAAGGCCTGCATAGACTTGTTGACAATTATCTTCACCGGAAATGAACTCAGGGAAACTGCCTCGGAGTTGCTCAAGCAAGAGACGCGTCCAGACCTCAGGAAGAGACTGAGTTCCCTAGCCGTAGATATTGAAATGGAGGGTTCAGAAGAGGAGAAGAATCGCTTCCTAGCGGCACTTGATGCACCCACTATTTCCGATGAAGATGCCCCCCCTGAGGAAAGGACGGTAGAGCGGCCCAAGGGTGAACATCATAAACAGGAGTTAGGTCGCCCGGAAAGCGAGGGAAGTCCATGAGCGAAGTCGTTGACGAGAAAGCAGAGCGATTCGAGAAGATGTGGGATGGAATGTCATCTGGCAGATATAATCGAACGAAGGCTCTGAAATTCCGACAATACATGAGGCAACATGTGCTCCAGAAGTTCCACAAGAGGAAGCCTACACAGTTTGCATCGGTGCAGGACAACCACTACAATCACAACTTCTCTAGTAAGGATCAGTTTCTGACAAAGGAGAACTGCAAGAAGTACTGGATGGGAAAGCTTCAGGCGGAAATCAAAGAGTCGGAGAACTTCTGATCCTGGGGAATTCACATGAGTAATACAGTCAAAGGATTTGACAGGTGGGACTTGGATAGTCACATCTCAAAGGCGATTTCGGATCGAGGGTGGGAAGAGCCCACGGAAATTCAGATTGAGGCCATCCCTCATGCCAGAAAGGGCCGCGATGTCGTAGGACAGGCAAAAACTGGCTCCGGAAAAACTGCTGCCTTTGGCATTCCCGCAATAGAGAGGTGCGACGTAATAGGTAAGATCCAGGCGATCATTCTGTGCCCTACCAGAGAGCTTGCAGTGCAGGTCTCCGAGGAGCTAGGAATCCTTCAGGGGGAAAAGGGACTGAATATTGAGACGGTCTATGGGGGAACTGATATCGAAAAGCAGGCCAAGAGGCTAGACGCTGGGGCCGATATAGTGGTCGGAACGCCTGGTCGAGTTATCGATATGGCCAAGCGTGGGCATCTGAAAATGGAAGATATCGAGCTTTTCTGCTTAGACGAGGCCGACAGGATGCTAGATATGGGATTCTTCCCCGACGTCCTGTGGATTTTTGAACGCACCACCAATAGAGAACAGACTCTACTATTCAGTGCCACATTCCCTCAGGAAGTATTGGAAGCCGCCGAGGAATTTCTGAGTGACCCCGTTCACGTAATGAGCGAGGACCTAGAGGTCGAGGTTCCAGAGATCGAGCAGTTTGCAATTAAGGTCGGAAGGGCGAACAAACTATGGGCACTGGGAAGAATAATTGGCAATTCTGGGGATGGTGCCCAAATTCTAATTTTCAGCAACACCAAAAGAATGGTCGAGTTGATAGTTGAGAGGCTGGGTAAGTTCAGGTTCAGAGCAGTTGGACTGCATGGCGATATGCCGCAGAACAAGAGGGAACGTGTCCTCGACTCATTCAGAGACGGTTCAGAATCGATCGTAGTCGCGACCGATGTAGCTGCTAGGGGACTGGATGTCGACGGCATTACGCATGTTGTAAATTATGATCTTCCCGATGACACTGAAGTATACGTTCACAGGATTGGTAGAACCGGCAGAATGGGGAGGAAGGGGGAGGCCTGGAGCTTCGCCACTGGCGCAGAAGTTACCTTGATCGACAAGATTTGTTCGACATGGGGGCTTGAAATTCCATTTACCGAGCCACCGGCCCTACCAGGAAACAGAGAGAGAGACTTCATTCCGAGGAGGGATGACTGGGACGAGGTTTCCGATTACTTTGGTATGGTTCGAGTGAATATGAAGATCGGTGAATCAGAAACTACCAAGAGGGCCCTAATTGATTGGATAGTAAAGGAGTCCAGAATCCCCGAGATAGCAATAGGGGAGGTGACCTCTGAAGACAATGAAACCATTGTCGAGATTCACGTGGAGAAGGTTGCATACGTTATCGATGTAATCAAGGGAAGGGAGTTCCTAGGGCGTTCTCTGGAGCCGGCAATTGTTAATTCATGAATCCATTACAATTTACGGTGAAAGGTATGGAAGAAGGGAGGAAAATCTCCAAGACCTTAGATCTTCTTGGATTCTTCTGTCCAATTCCAATTCATGAAACAAGATCTGCACTCTCTTCATTGGAGAAAGGCGGAGTCTTGGAAGTAATCTGTGACGATCCTGAGACTCTTCGCGACATTCCATTGCTATGCAAAAGAATGGGCATAGAACTACTGGAAATTTCTGAGAACTCTGGAGAGTATGTATTCTTTATCAGTAACACCTCCGATAGTCGTTTGAAGGGAGCCGGGCAAGATGAATAGGGGCAAAGTCAGAATTCAAGAAACCGGAGAAATTCCGGCTGATGCCAGACTCCCCACTAGTAAAGGCGATTTCAGAATCAGGGTTTTCAACGATTCAGAGACTGGTATGGATCACGTTGCCCTGACACTTGGAGAAATGCGGGGCCCCGATCCGGTCCTACTTAGGGTGCATTCGGAATGTCTGACTGGTGATGCTTTCGGGAGTCTCAGATGCGATTGCGGGCCCCAGTTGGATGCTGCTATAAGCATGATACAGGAAGTTGGCTGGGGGTGTATTCTCTACTTGAGACAGGAAGGAAGGGGAATTGGGCTTCATGCCAAAATTCAGGCTTACAATCTACAGGACAAGGGGGCTGATACAGTGGAAGCTAATCTTCTCCTTGGCCATCCAGCGGATGCACGTGACTACGGAGTTGCCTCGGAAATCCTGAATTTGATCGGAGTCGATAGCGTTTGTCTACTCACAAATAATCCAGATAAAATAGGGCAACTGGTTTCATACGGAATTAATGTAGAGGAAAGAATGCCACTTGTCGTGGGCGTGGGAGAAGAAAATCGCGATTACCTAGCAATAAAGGTCGACAAGATGGGGCATGACATTGCCAGAGAAGACCTAGAAGGGTGAACCTGGAATGAGATTTGGGGCCGTGACCGGGACTTGAACCCGGGCCGGCGGGACCACAACCCACCGTGCTAACCGCTACACTATCACAGCCGTCTGTGGCTTCAACGGGCAAAGGCACGTATATCAACAGTTTTGCAACAACGACTTCTGACAAGTAACCAACGGGTTGAAGCACGGCTTGCCTCCGTGTGGGGATGATGGGTCGGCAGTTGCGTGCACTAGGTCTTGCCCTAGCATTGGCCATAGTGACTCAATCGTTCATTATCGCTTCTGCTGACACTGTAATCACGGCAGAGGAAATCGAAGTACTTGCCGCTGGAACCTTCGAGGATCAAAGTGAATGGAGTATTAGCGCAACTTCGGGCTTCTCTGGCAGTCCCGCTGTGTACACAGTAGGAATGGTTGCTGATGGGGAGTTGTCTTTCACACATGATAGGCCAGAGAATCTTGAAGTGGAGACTTCATGGGCCCAGTCCAGTATCACCAACTCCAATTATAGCACTGGGTCGCCTGATTCATTCTACACATGGTCAAAGGGACCTAACATCACAGTTGGTGGATTTGACTTCTCGGGACTGCATAGCAGAGAGATTGCCAATGTTTCACTAGTTCTTCACTTTGAGATTCCAGACAACCTGAACTCGGACTCAGTTAGAATAGTCCTTCAGAATGTGGGTAATGACAAGCTAGTGACGACGTACACTCGGACCCTATCAGGCGTTTTCAAGATGAATAACCCACTTGTTGTCCCTGTTGATGATTTCGCCGAATGGAATTGGGGGCTTGCTGAAGGGACGAGCATCACATTCGACTATGTTTCACAGGGAGGCGGGAGTGATGATTCCGAGGTGAGAGTCGATGCGGTTGGAGTCAGAGTAAGGTACTACCAACCGTGGTATTCGTTTGAGAATTCAATGGCGATAAATTCACTCATGGGGGAAGACTCCCCTGTAATTGATATTAGCCCATATGAAGGGTCAATCGAAGATATGGGGGTATCTTCCTGCGGATTGAGTCCTCTCGCGGATACATCTGGGGTATGGCTTTTCGACGTCGAAGCCCCTCCCTTGCAACAGTTAGGCAGGATTCATACCTTCGGCACTGGAAACCACACAATCTGGGCACTGCCCGATGATTTGGATGGAGAATATGTCCAAGTTCAGTCAGGGGAACTACTAGAACACTCTGAGTCGCTTCAGCATATTCGAATTGAAGTCCAAGATGGTTGCATCTCTGGTGCGAGAGTGGACGTGAATGATCCTCACCTAATCGTTAGCGGCTCTGTTGCGGGTAGCGTATCTGGGCTCTCTCCCTCTGGAAGTTCAATCAGGTTCGCAATTGGCGAATACCTAGTCGAGGGGATTCCCATTGAACTTGGGGATTTCTCCTTCGAAATTCCCGTCGGACATGCACTCCCCTCTGCTTCTGAATCTGTAAATGTGGGTGTAGCAGCGAGATTCCAGTGGTCCTCTGATGGGACAAATGAAACCACTGTGGTTCACATAGATTCTATGAGTATATCCGGAGGTTATCTCGTGGAGTGGGATCTTGACCCAACGTGCATCCCATTTGAAGATGTAGAATTGGAGGAAGATGGGGGAGGGGTGCTAATTCCCCTTAGTGCTCGTTGTACGGATGACATTACGGCCCCCCATGACCTGACAATTAGCACGTGGAGTAGCGACGTGGGCATAATTGACACGTCGTCATCTGGTAGTGACTTGATCCTGCAGCCGGTGGCTAATGCCCATGGGACTGCTGAAGTTCACGTGGAAGTTGAGGATGATAGGGGCAACCTTTGGATTGACTCATTTGCAGTATACATCTCAGAAGTTCCAGATGAGCCGGTAATCGAGGGATTGCCGCTGACTGTGTACATAGAACTCGGAGAGAGCATGCAAATAGAAATGGAAATCTCAGACCCCGACACAGAGTCGCCATCCGTCATGTCTAGCAAGTCATGGGCGACCATTGATCAACAGGGTCACTTAACTTTGGCACCAGTGGCTGTTGGTACTCACATTGTTGAAATTACTGCCAGTGATGGCATAAATCAGATTTCACAAGAAATTGAGGTAATTGTCACCGCCAAGCCTGATCTAATCGTGGAGTCAGTAGGGGTTGTGGATGCTTCTACCTCTGGAACAGATTTCTCGGATGGCGAGGTAATCAGAATCACGATATTTGTCAGGAACCAGGGGATGGGGGGAGCTGTTGGAGTTGATGTTAGGTGCCTAATTGACGGTGTTTTTGTCGGTACTACAGTTATCGATTCGATCAATTCGGGGGGCCTCGGGGAAGCCGTTTGTGACGCTGCTGTATCTGGTCCCGGTACTCAATTAATCAGGATCGTAGCGGATGGAACCGATTCAATTCATGAGACTAATGAAGACAATAACGAGAAGGTTGTCCAGATTGAAGTCTCGGAAAGAGACGCCGATGGTGCTGTTGACTCTGGGGCTGACAGGGGTCCTGCGATAATCGTTGGCTCGGTTGGGCTAATCGCTATTGCATTAACCGCACTGAGGCTCGGCCCCGGCAGAGTTAGGAAGCCCTATAACAAGCGTTAAAAAATCCCGCAATTCTACAGTAATAGAGTCTCATGCGGCCGATAATCAACTATTTTCAGGGAATAGTTATACCATGAATGCAGCCGAATTTGTATGCCGCGATGGCTACATTGGGAGTGATTTCATGATGAAATTGAAGATTAGGCTCGAAACCGAAGAATGGGTCTACGAAGAGCACGAGATGGTTTGATCAATCCTTTGACCATGTCTGGGGGTATGTCCCTGGGGCCATCAATACAGATTTGGGAATGGCTACCTCTCCGGATTGCATTTCCTGAAGAGAGTCAGTGTCCACGGTGAGTTCTGCGATTGCGACGGCCTCCCCCTTCAAACTTTGAATGACTATAGGGGAACCCGACGGAATTCCTCCAGATGCCCTAGCAATTCCCGGCCTAGCCAATGAAGCACCGTGAGAAACGGCTGCTGCGGCCCCATCCTTCACCACTACAGTTGGGAATGAAACGAGTACCCTTTCTAAGGGGGAAATTAGCTTCCTAACTGCCTTGTCATCACCATGCTCCTTCCATATGTGGACCGCATCAGTTAGTTGTTGCATGGTGCAAGCCATCGACGAGTCGAAAGTTCCGCTTTTTGTTCGATGTAATTCAATTAGTTCGCAAGAAGTGCCGACCAACAATCCGATATCCCGGGCTAGTGTTCGGATGTAGCTACCAGCCTCACAGGAAATCTCAATGACGAACATCTTTGATTCTCCTCCCGAATCTAGTTTCTCTATTGAACCAAATCTCCGACTCCTCACTCTAACTTTGACAGCTGACTCCTTCGGTGGAACATTGTATGTTTTCCCCACCAATGATGAAAGAACCTGAGCGAGGGTAGTCTCATCAACAGGAGTAGCGAATCTAAAGACGCCGACGTACGTTTTATTCCCGGAAAGAACGATGTCTGTCAACCTAGTTGCCTTTCCACACAGCAAAGTTAGCAGTCCGGTAGCAAACGGATCTAGGGTACCTCCATGGCCAAGTCTCTTAATTCCGAGAAGTTTCCTGGTCCATGCTGCCAATTGATGGCTAGTCGGACCTCGTGGCTTGTTCACTAGAATAATTCCCGATTCCAGAAGTTCTTCGATAGTTCGGGAATGAGGGTCACTCCCTCTCTTTGAGTCCGTCACGGCATTCTCATCGAAAATCAACAATTCATTCTCAGGCATTCTAACCACCGATCCTTGAGTTGACCATCTTGAAAACCCCTTCTGCATCTAAAGAGTCCGCATCGACAATGAGGTTGTAAGGCGACATATCGTCTAGATCTATCCCATAGAGGGTCATGTACCTCTGCATGTCGTCCTCATTTCTCTGCTTGGATGCGGATAGTGCTGAGTTGAAGTCTAGGCCCTCCCTTTCCATTATCCTTCGTGCCCTTTCTTCATCAGAGACCCTAACCCACACTCGCAAACAGTCAATTTCCATCGAATGTGCCCACCAACCAATTAGTCTACTTTCCACTATCTCTGGACATTCCTCAGATAACAATAGTCCCTTTAGCATTGTATCGAGTGACCTATCGACATCCAGATCTTCTTTGCATAATCTACTGAAGTCTTCAACGGATAGCCCCCTTCGGGAAGCCTCTGACCTGAAGACTTCTCCTCCGTTAATTGATTTCCATCCCCTGGCTTCGGCGATTCTCTCGACAAGGGTAGATGTGCCACTGCCCGGCTTACCGCTGACGGTTAGCTTCGTCAGATTCTCACCTCCACTCATTTCGGCATACTTCACATCTCATCTTGCCCATCGAAGTTCTGGAAATCATCTCGGAACCGCAAGACGGGCACGTAGATCCGGTCTTCGGCGGGGCGACCTGTAGATTGCCCCCCTTCTTACGATCATTTTCTGATGCTGATTGGTTGCCTGTCTTCCTAGGTCCATCCCTTCTTCTCTGGGATCTCCTCGTCCTCGAGTCAGGGCGCGCCTTTTTCTTGACCTCCTCGAGCAGATGGAGAAGTGGTTCAGGGATTGGTTCAGCAGCAATAACCAATGGGTGAACACGATATCGATATATCTTGATGTGCCTGTCAATGATCCTTCCGAGAGGGGCACTCATGGTGATGTAGGAAGCAATCCATGCGGGGAAGATCCACATCACCCTGTCATCAAGACTCCATGTTGGCGCCCATGGGAGACTGACGTAGCCAACCCTAAATTCTTCAACAGAAATTGCCATCCAGCTAAATATCGCAATAATGAACACAATTGTGAACATCATGGGCCTCATCATTTGGGCCTGTTGGGCCATTGATTCGGGCATTAGCTCCATCTGCAACTCCTGCATCTTGCTAACTCTTGCCGTGTCCCTCTCTCTCTGCGCCTCCCTCAACTGGGAGCCTATTTGCTTTGATCTGTGGGCGTGATGGGCCTGTTTTAGAGGATCCATGAACAAAGACCTGATTACCGTATTAACAACCATGATGCTTGAACCCACAACGAAGACCGTTGGAACGAAGTATTCCGAATGGAACGGCAAAAGTGGCTCAATGACTGAACCTGCACTATTAGAAAGTGAAATCCTGATGCTATCAAAAAGCATCAATGGAATCATGATTGCGAACATCACCAGCATGGGGCCCATCATCGATGACATGGCCTGGGCCTGTGCTTCTCCCGGCTGAGGACCCTGTGCCATGTATCTCCGCTCTCCATGGGAACAATCAACACTTCGGTGGAAAATTACTTGTGAAATTAATCAGGATTTGAATGAATACCCGCAAACGACGCACAAAGAAGCGCCCAACTCGTTTTCAGTTCCGCAAATGGGGCACCCTGAATCGGGCTCTGGCTCTGGCTCTGGCTCTGGCTCTGGCTCTGGCTCGGGCTCTGGCTCTGGCTCGGGCTCTGGCTCGGGAGCCGGGATTGGTATCTCTGGCAGTGACCCTGGTTTCTTCGCCTCGGCCCATTCTGGAAGATTTGGTTCATCATCGACCTCGTCACCGAAAGTCGCACCATGGTAATCTTGAACATCTGAGACCTTATACTCGGACTCTGTATCTCCTTGAATCTCATACTGGACGGTGATTCTCTCTCCCTTCTCTATTCTCCCGACCTTCCAGGTAATGTGAGTCCCCTCTCTTGCTGGCTCCTTGGTGTAAGAGGCGTCTCTTTCCCCTCTGGTGCTCGACTTTACATTGGAACTCTCAAGCGAAAATGTTCCGGGGACCACATCATGAAGAGCTAGGTCATCCAGAGCACTATCTGAATTATTCTGGAAAACTAGGAGTATCTCATAACGGCCTTGTCCCCCTCCTGGATAGACTTCCTTTCCAGTTGTGAAACTCCTCCTTCGGTGAATAACGCTGATCTGAGGTGGCCTAATCACAGTTCTAGTTGCAACAGGCCCGAATCTCTCGGCACTGAAGTCAGCCCTTGCGGGTGCTGCAAGAGTTCCATTTTCCTTTGACGGCTCAGAAGCATGAAGTGGATATCTAATGACCAATGTCTTGCCTGGTTGTAAGCCCAATGGTGCTGAGGTACCCACGGTAATTCTTAGTGAGTGCCCAGGGCCGTCGGGTGAGATCATCTTCTCTTCCAACTGAATGCCATTGACCACCTCAACTCTGAATTGGTCTTCTTTTAGCTCTGAACCGCCCATCTCGATATTTATTGAATCACTAGAGGGAGGGGTGAAAACCCCAGGTATGTCATCCATCAGCCTCATGACATTTATTGTGGCTGATCCTTTGTTCTCGATAGTTATCGTGGCTTCGACGTCTGATCCAACAAATGACCTAATTCTCGATTTGTCAAATTTCTTCAGTATCTCAGCATCCAGAACGGTAAGTTTCTGTTCCTTCAGTCTCACTTCGCCCCTTGAAATTGCAGAGGCCCGGGGCAATATTGAATATGAGAGAGTCGGGAATGTGAATCTTGGCTGATCTTCCGATTTCACGGTCTTCACCATAGAATCCCAGCTCCCCTCTGGAGGGAGGTCAACTCTCAAATCAGATGCATCCAGGATTGGTTCCTCCCTTCCAGCGAGAACAACCGTAATATCGGAAAGCGTGACAACGAATGACGACTTATTCTCGAAGACGAATTTGCTATGCCAAATGCCTGGCCTGTCGTCTTCTTGGGGTGTCACGAAGGGGGCGGCCCGACTTCTTGCGGAGACCTTCTCAAAGTTTATTCTAGAAACTGTAGAGTCTGCCGAATATGTGGCAGTTACTATGCCTGCAGGAATCTTCTCGATATCACTGGTTAGAACGGTTGGAGTCAATTCCAAGGTCTGGCTCTGACCCACTGCAAGTCTCCCTACTGACCATGACAAGGAAGACTCTTCAACGCTATATTCTGGGCCTTCTTGGAACTCGAAATTACTTGGAAATGTACGAGTCACTTGCACACCAGTCAGTGGTACAGTAGAGGTATTCTCCACCCTGAGGACGACCTCGATCTCTTGCTTATCCTCGGAGAACACCAGAGAGAGGCTTGATTCCTGTTCTCTCTCTGATTCGGTATCGATCTTCTCGCTCAGTACAAGCATTCTGGGGCCATTTGCAAGATATGGTATCACTGTCTCTTCTGTAGCCTCTAATTCTCTGACTGTGACCATGGGGCCCCCAATGTCAGTAGACTCGAATTCGGATAGAGCGACAGATATGTCCCATGCCCTATCCTTGCGACTAGAGTTCCTCAGAATTAGTTCCCCTTCTATCGTTTGGCTCCTAATACTCCCATCTGGATTCAGTGTTGATTCTTCCACCTCACTGAGAGTAACGTGAAGTTTATCTCCCGGAATTGAGTCTATCTCAGAGGCCGATCTTAGATGATGCGGAGATGTGGAAACGGTTTTGATTGGTGGTTCTTCTTCGCCCATTAGTTGGTCAAGTTCTGACTCAATCTCAGACTCATCCCCCCAGATGGAATCTTCATCATCTGTCTCTTCATCGAGTGCCTCCAGGGCTGCGAGCGAGTCGGACAGGGCCCCACCTTCGCCCGAGGTGGTTTCCGACTGGGCTTCAATGGGTACCGGGTCGAGGCCCGGAGGGGGTGGAGGGGGAGGGGCATCGAGGCCCGGAGGGGGTGGGGGGGGAGGGGCCGC
>Ga0206683_10000208_pt1 | contig 44494 bp, 39 predicted proteins | sample M280m12015metaG_FD_155483 | JGI IMG/M metagenome (GOLD analysis project Ga0206683, IMG submission 155483) | Ammonia-oxidizing marine archaeal communities from Monterey Bay, California, United States - M2 80m 12015 | ecosystem: Environmental > Aquatic > Marine > Intertidal zone | place: USA...
TATTATATGGAAAAATACTAAATGAATTATTTAAGTTTTAGAATGACATCTCAAACATTAAAAATAGAAATGTTATAAGGTTCAATATGGTACTAGAAAAATTGAAGTCTGAAAATGTTAAAATTGCATTAGTTGGCGCATCAAACGATAAAGGAAAATTCGGAAATAAAATATATCTAGATTTGAAACTAAAGGGATATGATGTAATACCAATTAATCCTAAAGAAAGATTTATCGAAGGCGATGAAACTTACTCATCATTAAATAAAATGAAAAAATTACCAGACATTGTAAATTTCGTTGTGCCACCTAGTATTGCTATAATAGTCGCTAAAGAAGCCGTAAAATTAGGAATTAAGTATCTATGGTTTCAGCCAGGTTCCGAAAGTAACGAATTAGAAAGTTGGCTAAAAAGTTCAAACGAAATAAAATACCTAATAAATTCTTGTATAATGGTAAAAGCCCTATAATCTAAGAAATTAAATTTTTAATTTCATTTAAGGCTTCTAAAATTTTATCTGGTGAACAAGCACCTTGTGCATACGATTCTTTACCTCCGCCACTACCTCCAACTAAAGATAGTGCAGATTTAAGAATTTTACCACAATTATGATTAACTGAATTAGATTTTGCAAGAATAACCATGCCTCTATCTTTTTGAAAACATCCCACTGCCACTAAGGAATCCTCCTTGGAAGTAATTTGACGAACAAAATTTTGAACCTCTCCCATATCAGTTTCACCCATATCATGTGAATAAAACATTATATCTCCTATTTTTTCACCTTCAATATCAGATGATTTTAATGTTGCTAATTCTTTTTCAAGAGACGAAACTCGATTTCTAAGCTCTTTCCATTCTTTAACAAACTTTTGAGCAGCTAAAGGGGCTTGATCAACAGGTACTCCTAACTCTTCTGCCGTCTCTTCTAACAGTGCTCTTTCCTTCTGAGATGCCTTGATTGCATCTGGGCCTGCCGAAAATTCTATTCTTTCCACACCATCCTGTATCCGCTCGGTCCTCAAAACCTTGACGGCGACTACATGGGAAGTGGAAGAAACATGGGTACCTGCACAAGCTTGAGCATCAATTTCAGGTATTTCAACAACTCGCACTTTACGGTATTTAGGAGCTCCACCTTGATACAATGTATCTCCATATTTGCTATCAGCCTCTTCTCTACTATAAAAATTAGTATTTATTTGATAATCTTCAATAATTAGCTCATTAACATGCGATTCTATCTTTTCAATTACTTCTAATGATATTCTTTTATGATGTGTAATATCTAATCTTGCTCTATCGGGATATTTGGAAGCTCCAGCTTGCCATACATGTGTTCCAAGAATTTTTCTAGCGGCAGCACCAATAAGATGAGTTGCAGTATGATGTCGACTCAAACCAGATCTGTGAGAATCATTAACAACTCCAGTTACTATAGTTCCAACGGGAGGCAATGGACCTTCTAAATTATGAACGACTACATCACCTATTTTTTGGGCATCAACCATTTTGCTTTTCTTATTATCCCATTCTATAATTCCTATGTCACTTAATTGACCTCCGCCTTCTGGATAAAAAAGAGTATTTTCTAAACAAATTTGTTTGGAAGATGAATATAAAACTTTAGAACTAAATGCGCGTTTATCCATATCTTGATAGAAATCTAAATTAGTAGGTTCAATTTCTATAAAATCTAAATTCTTTTCTTTTTCCTTTGAGTCACCTTGATGCCTATCGGCTACCATTGCGAAAAAACCATCTGGAACTGTTATTGAATGTCCTTGATTTTCAGCAAATTCGCTTACAACTGATGGAGGTAAGCCTTGTGAATCGTAAAGCTCTAATAATTTTTGTTGATTGATACCACCTGAATCTAAAGCCCTCTTAACTGCACGACGGCCTCGTTCTAATGTTTTATTAAAACGTACCATTTCTAAATCAATCATATCTAATATATGGAATTTATTGGTCTTGAGTTCAGGATACGTTTTAGAAAAATGGTCTATGTGGTGAGACACTAAATCTGGTAAAAATTCTGAAACACCTAAATCTCTCATCAATAATACAGTTCTACGAAGAACCATGCGTGCCAAATAACCTGCTTTAACATTACTAGGGACTATTCCATCACCAAACATAAAAACTAGAGATCTACAGTGATCTACTATTGCAAATACTTTTTCTAATGGCTCAATTGTAGAAGTAAACTCAGAAAGTGACAATTTGTGACCTAACATTTGTAATCTATCAAGGACCATTTGTCTTAATTCAGTTAAATCCGAACCATAGTCTATAGATAATACGCCACACAGTTTAGCATTTTCAGTAATAAGTGAACTAGCATTTTCCAATGTTTTTTCAAGTTTAGCTCTTTGCGTCAAATAAGATACGGCTTCAGGGAAAACGGCTTCATAAATTGTAGGCGTTCCTTGGGATGCCCAAACTAGTCTTTCAAGACCATATCCTGTATCAACTATAGACCTAGGCATTCTTCTAAATTTAATTCCTTTAAGTTCTATATCACCCTCCGGATCTTCTTCAAGGTCCATAAATACGAGGGTTGCTAATTCAAGACCTCCTGCTAAAACTTCCAGAGCCTCCCCCCCATTTCCTCCTCCGACCCATGGATTTTCCTTATACGTTATTTTAGAGCCTTCAAGACCAAGACTAGTATACAATTCATGACAAAGCTCGACAGTCCGATCTTGCCAATATATTTTCTCTTGTTCACTATTAAATGCATGATGTGCCATCATTTCAAATGTAGTCAAATGACGGCCACTTCTGCCTACTGATTCCAAATCATTAAGGCGTATACATGGCTGAGAAATAGTTAATGGATTTGCAGGGGGTTTTGAAGAACCACTAGTAACATGTGGTTGGAAAACTGCAATTGAGGCAATAGATAGGTAAATATCATTACGCCAACGGGCGACAACTGAAGCTCTGTTTACTCTTGTATGACTCTTTTTCTCAAAAAAATCTAGAAAGGCCTCACGAGCTTCATTTAAATTCATTGGTTTAGAAAAAAGGGGTTTACCAATGAAGGAATACTCTACACATGGTGCATCACCGCAAAGCTCAATCTCTACTGTTGACCAAAAGAAACTGTTGCACTTTGAACATTTCTGTCTAGTGAAACCTGAATCATGAAAGAAGCTTAGTGAAAGACCGTCACCCACAAGATGACATAGAGTGGGAACTTAAAAACTGCCGAAGGCATAAGCATTAATGTTGGTTTGATAAATGAGGGATATATATGACATCGAATGAAGCTCAAAAGCCATATGTTTCAGCAACTAAAATCCTACCTGAAATAACCACGCAAGGAATAATTCTAGCTATTATTTTAGGAATGTTATTAACTGCTGCAAATGTTTACTTGGGCCTTTATGTTGGTATGACTGTTAGTGCCTCAATACCTGCAGCCGTAATTTCAATGGCTGTTCTAAGAAGTCTTGTTAAAGCAAACATATCCAAAGGAACTAATATTTTAGAAAATAATTGGGTTCAAACTGCTGTTTCTTCAGGAGAATCTTTAGCAGCAGGTGTGATTTTTACATTACCTGCACTTTTAGTAATGAATCAGACCAGTAATGGAGAAGTCGGCTGGGCTGAATTCCCTTATCTTGAAACTGTAGTTATAGCCTTAGTTGGAGGTACAATTGGAGTGCTCTTTTCAATTAGTTTAAGAAGAATTTTTATAGTTAAAGAAGAATTACCATACCCTGAAGGCGTGGCTTGTGCTGAAGTTTTAGTTGCTGGAGAAAAAGGTGGATCTCAAGTAATGCCTATTTTTGTTGGTATGGCTTTTGGAGCTCTATACAAATTATTTTCTTCATTAATGGTAACAGTAGATAATTCTGTTAAACAAGTTAGTATTGGACTTTGGGAACATGGTTGGCAAAGCTTTTACACTATAGGAGGTAAACTCAATGAATCTGCTGCTTATGCTAAGTCTAAAACTACTTTTTACTTAGGTGCTGAATTATCACCTGCCTTACTTGGTGTTGGATATATTGTAGGGCCTGCAATTGCAAGTTTTGTATTTTTTGGAGGGCTTCTAGGAGCTATTGTGATAATGCCAATTGCTAGCGCATTACTCAATCCTACTGATGCATTCATAGAACAAATTACTACAGCTGCAATGAATGGTGACGTCATTAATTATGGTGATTATGCAAATCATATCAATGGCCGGAGAAGAATGGTTGGTGTTGGGACTATGCTAGTCGGTGGGCTATACACTTTAGTTATTATGCGTGAATCTTTAATGAAAGGTATTACTGAAATGATTGAGGCTACTAAAGCTACTGTATCTACAAAAGAAGGAGTACTAAGAACTGATGAGGATCTACCGGCTAGATCCATAGCGATAGCTAGTGCTGCAATGGCAATTCCTATGTTTTTTATGGTATGGATTATTTCTGGATTATTATTACCAGCCATATTATCGCTAATTATTATTTTTACAGCTGGATTTCTATTTGCAGCTGTAGCAGGATATATGGCTGGAATCGTTGGTAGTAGCAATAATCCACTTTCAGGAGTTACAATAATTGTAGTAATCTTGACTGCTACGACCTTTGCATTACTAAACAGCCTAGTTTATGGTGGAGAACACACTCAAGAATTACAAGTGGCAGTTATTGGAGTCGCTGCATTTGTGGCTTGTGCAGGGGCAATATCTGGAGATAATTTACAAGATCTAAAAACAGGTTACATTTTAGGTGCTACTCCTTGGAGACAGCAAATTGGACAAATTGTTGGCGTGGCCGCAGGTGCATTGGTCATTCCTCTTGTTTTAAATTTACTATCTGATCAAATTATAAATGGTGATTTGGAAGCGCCACAAGCATTCCTAATGGCCAGTATAACTAATGGCATACTTGGTGGAGGAATGGATTGGTCTATGGTATTTATGGGATCTGGAATTGCATTTTGTCTTATAGCACTTCGACATCCTGAACATTATATCAATATTCTTATCTGTGCTTATTCCTTATTTTTAATTGGTGGATTTTTAGAAGAAGCTATCGCTGCATTTTTATTTTCAGGAAGTTTATTAATTGCTGCTACACAAGGATGGATAAAAGAAAAAGGCGGTCTAAATATTTCTATAATGGCTGTAGCAGTAGGAATGTACCTTAGCTTAAAAATGACAATACCTATTTTTATAGGTGGTATGATAAAAATGTATATAGATAATCAGTTTGATGCACCTCTAAAGAAAACAAGACCTGAATTATACAAAAAAGGGGAAGAAGAATTCTTAGCTCAGGAAAAAGAGAAACTACATGGACCAGGTATTTTATTCGCTTCTGGTTTAATTGCAGGTGAAGCAATTATGGGAATTGGATTAGCAGGAATGGCTGTTTCTGGTATCTATCTAGGAATTACAAGTAACCCTTCTGTTTATCCCGGCCTACTCGCTTTCACTTTTGGAGCAATGATTATGGCAACCTTTAGTTTAAGGCAAATGAAAGAGAAGGATTTTGGAAAAATTGAAGAATGGAGTTTTAGCGAAGAAGTACAAGAAGCTGAAATGGTTGAAGATATTGCCGAAAAAAAGGCTAGAAAGAAAACAAAAAAATAATAGTGATATTCAAAAATGACTGAAAGGAATTTTGTAATAATTGGTCATCGAGCACATACTGCAGCTGATTGGAAATTAGATGATTTATGTGGTGGGGCTGGAAGACTTGATGTTCTTGTAAGGTGTGTAACTGCTTCACTTTGGAAATCGCACGGGATAAGAAAAGAAACTAATGTTTGGTTAATTCTCAATGGACCTCCTAATGCACCAATAACTGTTCATTTTTCTGGTGAAAAAATACGTTATCTCAACCCTGATGAAAGGTCTACTGCTGCCCTGATTCGAAATGGATTAATTAAATATAAAAATCAAAATGATGCTTTGGAAACTAGCCCAGGAATAACTATGGAAAGAATAGGTTTGGAAGATGTTTTAATGAAATTACCTAATCCAGTACTTTTGAGTGAAACTGGAAAAGATAATATTGGAAATTCTGCTACATTTATACTTGGAGATGATAAAGACCCAACAGAAAGTGAAATGAAAGTATTAGATAATTTGCCTAAAATAAACTTAGGAAATGAAAGTTTACTTAGTTCAGCATGTATAACCTTAATACATCATCGCCTAGACGGAAATTAGTATGGAAGCCATAATTCTAGTAGGTGGATTTGGAACTAGGCTTAGACCTTTAACACTGACTGTTCCAAAACCACTTCTTCCATTAGCAAATATACCGATGGTTGAACGTATGATTCGTAATTTACCCGAAATATTTGACACTGCTATCTTAGCCGTCAATTATGGTTTAAATGATATGAGAAAATATTTTGAAGGAAGAGATATTGGAAAGAAAGTTATAATTGTTCCTGAAGAAGAACCATTAGGAACTGGAGGTGCAATGCGAAACTGTATAGATTATGTTACAGGTACTACTGCAGTATTCAATGGAGATGTTGTAAGCTCTATAAATCTAAATGAAATGTTAGAACAACATATCAAAACCAAAGCTAAAGGAACACTTGCATTATGGAAAGTTAAAGATCCAAGCAGATTCGGCGTTGTCGAATTTAGTAATGGAGAAATATTGCAATTTCAGGAAAAACCAGAGAAGGGCTCTGAATTGTCAAATCTGATTAATGCTGGAACTTATCTATTAGAACTTGAAATATTAGAAATGATACCTCCTAATCAAAAAATTTCTATTGAAAGAGATATATATCCTAAAGTTGCTGGAAATGGTTTGCATGGGTTTCCATTTGAAGGATATTTTATAGATTCGGGAACTCCGGAATCTTATCTTGAAGCCAATTTTAAATCAATTGGAAATAATGGAACTGCCTCTCACACTGGAGCAAGCATACGGGGATCTGTCATGATACATGAAGATGCAAAATTAGAACATTGTATTATTGGACCTAATGTAATTATTGGGCCTAAAGTTAAGCTTGAAAAGTGTGTAATTAGAAACTCCGTTATTCTTTCTAATGTCAATAGTTATGGTGCCGTCATAGAAGATAGCATTATAGGGCCGAACATACAAGTTAAAAATGATATTAAACAAAATTTAATATCTCCTGAAGGGAAAATAGCATTTTAGAGAAATTATGTCACTTAAAATTATTCAAATTCCGGTCGGGCCATTGGTAATGAATGCTACATTAGTAATGGATGTCGAAAGTAAGGAAACAATATTCTTTGATCCCGGTGATGAAATTGAAAAAATACTAGAAATTGCAAAGTCTGAAAATATGAATATTACTAGACTTATAGCAACTCATTGCCATGTTGATCATATTGCCGGAGCGACTTCTGCAATGGAAAAACTAGAATTACCTCTTGAAATATCTCCTTTAGGAAAAAAGATGCTTGGAAACGTAGGTCCAATTGCGGCAGCATTTGGATACGTAACCTCTGAAATTAAAGAAGGCGGATATCTTAATGAAAACGATATTATAAATATTGGAAAAACTAAATTCAGTATTTTACATTGTCCCGGCCATAGCCCCGATTCACTCTGTTTTTATACAAAGGGCGTTTTGATAGGCGGTGATGTCATCTTTAAAGGAAGCCTTGGAAGAACTGATTTACCTGGTGGAAACACGGAACAATTAATGAATTCTATTACTAAAAAAATATATTTATTACCTGATGAAACCACTATTTATCCCGGACATGGGCCTGAAACTATATTAGGAATAGAAAAAGAACAAAATCCTTATCTTAATGGAACATTGAGGCTAGCATAGTAATTTTTATATCGATTTGATAACTAAGGTAAAAGTAATGAGTTATGAGAAATATAATGAAAAAGTAAAAAAAATCTCAAACTCTATCAAACTAAATGATAATTTACTTACTACAAATCGGAAAGGGCACAATTATCGAGACCTTAAATTTAAAAAAAAACAAACGAGGATTGATACTGGAAATCTAACTAATATACTTTCAATTGAAAAGGATTGTATTGATTGTGAATCTGCTGTAACCATAGGTAAAGTTAATCGAGCAACGATCCCAAGAAAAAGAATAATTCCTTCATTACCAGAAGGTGATAATTTCACAGTTGGAGGATGTCTTGCAGGATTGGGCCTAGGATCAAGTTCCTATATTCATGGTTTTTTTAATGATAATGTAATAGATTTTGACATAATTCTGGGCAATGGGGAATTCATAAAAAATGTTTCCCAGACGAATAATTCTGATTTGTATTATGGCATTGGAGGAACCTATGGCACAATGGGAATTATTACAAGAGTAAAGACTAAATTAATTCCTTGTGAAAAATATGTTAAAATAAATTATATTAATTATAATTCGTTCGAAAAATTTTATGAAGAATTTAAACAACGAATTGATAAAAAAAGTGACGATTTTATCGAAGCATTTGCAAATAAAAAAGAGGATTATACCATAGTCGCTGCAAATTTTATAAGTGAGGTAAAGCCAGAGAATATTTCAATAATAAAAGATAAAGACATTTTGAAACAGAGACATATGTCTATTTATGCGCAAATTGCAAATAAGAAAAAACATACTTATTTAAGATCATTAGACTATCTAGAAAGGTATAGCTACGCTGCTTTTTGGGGGCATTATCTATACACTCCTTACAAAATAAGAGATTATGTTTATGCTGGATTGATGTATTCACTTATGCCTGCTAAAATATTAGAGTCATCTCCAGGTCATGGAAAATATAATATTTCAAAATATTTTCATGCGGCCAATCATATAGTTGGTGATTATACAAGAGATGAGTATGTTCTTGCAACAGACATGGGAGTTCCACTATCAAAATTAAAAGAAGCTATGGATTTAGCAGATAATATGACTGGGACGTACCCTCGTTGGATATGCCCCATAATAGACAATTATAATTCAAAAAAAATATTTTGTACAAGAAAGCCTGAACTATGCAAAGATGACATTATACTCGATTTAGGAATATATGGTATTAAAAATACTAACATAAAATCAAAAGAAATTAATCAGACTTTTGAAAAATTTTCATTCGATAATGGCATATTCAAAGGGTTTTTTTCTACTTGTTATTTTACTTATGAAGAATTTTGGAAACAATTCGATCAAGAAAAATATGAATATATAAGAAAAAAATATCATGCTAAAGGGAATTTTATGGATATTTATGAGAAAATAAATTATCGAAATGAAGTTCAAAAAAATAATATTAGAAGTCAATTATTCATGTTCTTTGGAAAAAAATATTTAAAACAAATAAACAATAATAAAGAGAAATTAATTAGGTAATAAAATGAAGACATTAATAGTAGGAAATAGGCCGCTAAATAGTAATATTATTGATTTAGCAAAAGAAAAACTAATCATAGCTGCAGACGGGGGAGCTGATAGATTGTTAAAACATAATATTACTCCTGACTTTGTAGTTGGAGATTTCGATTCGATATCTGATAAAAGTGCGACGAAATTAGAAGAATGGCTTGTTTCAAATAAAAATATTCAAAAAACCGATTTAGAAAAAGCTGTTGACTATGCTATTGAAAAAGGTGCAACGGAAATACAAATAGTAGGATGGAGAGGAGGAAGAATAGATCATACATTAGCAGCTTTAGGTTTGGCTTTTAATTCCAGAATTAGCCTTATAGATGAACAATTTACAGTACAAGCAGTTACAGATTCAAAAACAATAAAAGGGGCTGAAAATACCTTGTTTTCACTTATTGCAATGCCTGAAGCACGTGTTAGTGTCACTGGAGCAAGATGGAATCTTCAACATGAAAAATTAATTATGGGGGGAAGAGGTGTCCATAATGAAATTGGACCTACGGAAACGGTTACGGTTGATTGTCACAGCGGTAACTTACTATTAATTCAAGGTAATTTTACATTACCTCATGATTGATTATTTTCTATTTCTGAGACTATAATAGTCATTAAAGCTGAACCAATAAGTGCAGATAAGAAAACCTCTAAATTAACAAGACCATCTCCATTAATCGGATTTATTAGATAATCAAGTCCAGTGTGTAAATCTGAAGTATAAGTTCCATAAATTACTACAGAAAATAATCCAAAAATAGCACCCACTAAACCGCCATTTGCTGTTACTCTATTTGACAAAGATAGAAAAATTGGAAGAACTGTTGCTGCTGCAAACAAGTCTGCAACCAAAAATATTCTGAAAACACTAAGTGCCTCGTCTGCATAAAACCATGCTAAAAAAATTGCAACGGGCGCTATAGCAACGACTACATATTTTGTCTGAGTAATATCAAGCTTAGAATCAGTTAAATCTCTAGAAACTACCGCAACAACGGAATTTTGAAGTGTATCTATACTAGAACATACCAATGCAACTCCAAGAACTAAGAACATCGCTAAGACAGGTTCAGAATAGTTACGTATCAATTCAAAAAAAGCTATTGAAGGATCTGAGAGTGCACCGCGTCCAGCTGCAACAGTTCCCAATAATCCAAATAATAAAACTGTAATAAAACATAATACAGATGCTAGAAATGCTCCCTTTTGTAAAGCGTCATTATCCCTTGAAGCCCAAGTGCGTTGCCAATTACCTTGTGAAAACATTTCGGCAGCAGTTATAGCTAACACTAAAGCTAAACCAGCTTTAAATGTAGAATAATCACTAATACTTCCATGGTACCAACCCACTTCAATATCTTCAGGTGTATAAGCTCGAGCATCATCAATTGTACTACTGACACCCTCGTCAATAACTAGGAGAATAACACAAATTATTAACCAAATTATAAAAAATGATTGGATGCGATCTGTTTTAATTGAAACTGGTAGACCACCAAGTACGGTGTAAAATGTTGTAACAATTGCAACAGAAATTATCGGAATTAAGAAATTAATTCCTGATAAAAATTCAACTGCACGCCCAATTGCAATATACTCTGCAAACATAAATGTAAACATGTAAATTATAGAAATTAAACCTACATAAATTTGCATAGGGCGGCCCATTTTCTGACGAACAAAATCTGCAAGAGTCACTCCATCTGGAGTTAATCCTCGAATTATAGGGCCTAAATAGGCTAGTAAAAGAAATGGAGTAGCTGAAGATAAAGCATATCCAAATACATCATAGAAACCTCCATAGTAACCCACTTCTGAAGGTCCAAAAAGAATCCATATTCCCATTCCTGAGGCAAATAAGCTAAGCCCAATCATTATCCAATTTTGACTTCCACGAGCTGATAGGAAAATGTCTGTATCCAATTCTTTTCCAGAAGATTCTCTATAACCCAACCAAGCAAAAAAAGATAGTGAAACAAATAAGAGAACAAAAGTAATAATTGGTGAAATCATGCCATGTCTTCCATAGATTGACCTAAATCTTCTACTATTTTACAAACCCTTTCATGGCTTTGCCCAAAAATATATAATGAAGGTTCAAACCCATAACCTCCCTCGTCTATCAAAGCTTCAACTTCAGTAGATATCTTATTAACTGATAAATTTTCTCCATTTCTTTCTAATTTAGCAGACACAATCTCGAATTTTGATAATATATCGGAAATAATTGAATCCCATCTAAGATTGATTATAGCTGAAATACTTGAATCAAACTTTCGTAATTCTAATAATAAAGTTGATAAATGTGAGGAGCCTCCAAATTGTGCTGATGAAAGTGGGCGAGCTTGACCTCCTATAGGTGTTAAACGACCTGGGAAAGCTGCGATATCTGATATTTCAGCAGCTTCATTTGTTGCTATTGCAATATTAACTCTTACTTGTGGAGAAAGTAAAGGTATTACTCTTGCCAAGCGCTTCCGCATATTTGCAATCTTAACTAGAGTCTTTTCACGACTGCCCTGAACTGGAAAATTTATGTTCAATTCATGATTATCAACTTCAATTGTTAATTTCCAAGAAGAAGCATCGCCTTCTTTGAGGATCACAGCTAAAGATTTTGCAGCATCTTGTAAATCACTTTCAATAGGTTCTTTGTATCGTGTTGGTAACGTATGCAAATAATTGCCTGCCATTACTTGACTAACTCCTAAAGCCTTACCAAGACGTGATTGGGTCCAACCTTCTTCAGCAAGTATTCTACAAGAACGGCCTCTTAATTCTTTAAACAAATTACTAGTCAATTCTACAGGCATCATATTAATCAGTTCTAAAATACAATAAGTCATTTATAAAATTTATGCAAGCCTTTTAGCAAGGGGTCTAATGAACTTTATTTAAAGAGGTTAAATTTGACAAAAAATATACCAGTATCAAAAAAAGTATTAAGTGAAATATTTGACGAAACTGGATTTGATCAAAAAAATTTATCTATACGTGAAACTAATCGTTTGGCTACAATTATAAGCAACAAAAGCAATATTAAATTCATTAGAATGGAAATGGGAATTCCAAATATACCTCCTTCAAATATTATTAAAAATGCTGAAAAAGAAGCAATTGATAAAGGAATGCAAGGTTTCTATCCTCCTTTTGATGGAATACCAAAATTGAAGTCTGCAGGAAGTGAATTTGTCAAAGCATTTTTAGATGTAAATGTAGGTCCTGAAAATGTAATCCCTACTTGTGGTTCATTACAAGGCGGATATATTTCACAAGCCTTAGCTGGAAATATGTATCCTGGAAAAGACACTATTTTGTATTTGGACCCTACATTTCCTGTAACAAGATATCAAGCTAAATTCTTAGGATTGAATAGTATAGGTATTGAACTCTACGATAATCGGGGTGAAAAATTAATTAATGCCATTAATGAAAAGGTTAAAAATAACAATGTAGGAGGAATTCTTTGGTCATCTCCAAATAATCCTAGTTGGTCTTGCCTAACTGAAAATGAATTGGAAGGAATTGCTAAAATTTGCGATAATAATAATATATTAGCTATTGAAGATTTAGCATACTTAGGAATGGACTTTAGAACCGATTATTCACAACCTAATCAAAAACCATATATTCCTACAATTGGGAAATTTGGAACAAAGTGGGTAACCTTAATTTCAGCCTCAAAAGCTTTTTCATTTCCAGGGCCAAGATGTGGACTTGCGATTATTTCACCGAAATTAGATAAAATGGAATTTCAAGGACTTGGAGATTTTTGTGGAAGGAAACGATTTGGGCATGCATTCGCTTTGGGTGGATTGTATGTAACTACGTCAGGAGTCAGTCACACTGCTCAATTTGCTTTAGCTAAAATACTTAAGGCATCTACTGAAGGTGAATTTGATTTTGTTAAGATTACTAGTGCGTATGGAGAAAGAGCCAGACTAGTTAGAAAACTTTTCTTAAAATATGGTTTTAAACAAGTTTACGAAAAAGATATGGATGAAACTGTTGGAGATGGATTCTATCTAACAATGTCTTATCCAAATTACGATGGAAATAACTTAATGCTAGAATTAATGAGATATGGGATTTCAACAATTACTCTAAAATCAACCGGTTCAAATAGGCATGAAGGACTACGAATTTGTATATCGTTTGTAGATTTGAAAGATATCCCCATTCTAGAAGAAAAATTAAGGGAATTTATGGAGAATAACACGTGAAAACAAACAATGTTAATTTTGATGACTTAACATTTACATTTACAGAAACGCGTTCGATGTATGTTGCAAAGTGTAAACTGGGTCAAGATTGGAATACTGGTGAATTAGTTCCATACGGAAATATCTCAATATCTCCAGCCTCAACTGTGCTAAATTATGGACAGGGGTTATTTGAAGGAATGAAAGCTTACAAGACCGATGACGAGCGAATTTTATTGTTTAGACCTGAAATGAATGCTGAGAGAGCTGCGAAAGGTTGTCTTCGATTATCCATGCCAGAAATATCCAAAACCATTTTTATGGAGGCTATACAAAAAGTTGTCAATGATAATTCGGATTATATTCCACCTACCGAAAAGGGTGCATTGTACATAAGACCGATTATTTTCGGATCGGCTGAGGGACTTGGAGTGGCCCCTTCCACAGAATATACCTTTATTGTCTATTGTTCTCCTGTTGGACCTTACTTTAAAGGTGGTTTATCTCCTATAAAATTAATAGTTTCTACAAATTATCATAGGGCTCCTCTCAAGGGGACGGGGGGCGTGAAAGCCATAGGAAATTATGTTCCTGGAATGCTGCCAAGTGGTAACGCCAAAAGAGAAGGATTTGCTGAAATAATATATTTAGATGCAGCTGAAGAACAATATGTAGAAGAAGTAGGCGCAGCTAACTTTTTTGCAATTAAAGAAGGGAAAATTATAACGCCTGAATTAACTGGCTCGATTCTTCCAGGTATAACTAGAGATTCAATTATACACATAGCTCAAGAAAAATTAGGAATGGCTGTAGAAGAAAGACGGATAAGTATTGATGAAGTTATGACGGCAGATGAGGTGTTTTGTGCAGGTACTGCTGCAATAATCTCTCCAATTGGATCAATAAAGTATAAAAATAAAGAACATCTCTTCTCTAAGGGTAATGTTGGTGAAATTACGAGAGAACTATATGATATTTTAACAGGTATACAATTTGGTACAGATAATGACCCTTTTAATTGGATACTAGAGCTATAACGTAATTTACCCCCGGACAATTGTTTACATAACATGAAATCACTAATAAGTGAATTATCCAATAAAATTAAAACGAGAAATGCTCAAATTGGTATTATTGGAATGGGGTATGTTGGCATCCCGTTAGGATTAGAATTCGTAAAGGCTGGGTTCTCAGTAATTGGATTTGATAAAGATAAAAAAAGGGTAGATGATATTAATTGTGGAAACCAAGTAATGAAGCATATTTCTTCAGATTTAATGATTGAATTCATTCGTAATGGTAAAGCTACAACTGATTTTACCAAAATGAAAACTATAGATTGTCTAATTATTTGCGTTCCAACTCCTCTTGACAAACATGAACAGCCAGACATGACCTATGTTGAAAGTGCAGCTAATGAAATCGCAAAGAACCTGTCTAAAGGACAATTAATTATACTTGAATCTACGACGTATCCTGGAACCACAAGAGAAATAATAAAACCCATATTAGAAAAATCTAAATTGAAAGCTGGAGAGGACTTTTTCCTAGCTTACTCCCCAGAAAGAGAGGATCCTGGAAACAAAAAATTTAGCGTATCAAAAATACCAAAAGTAATGGGCGGATATAGCGACAACTGCTTACAAATAACTGGTGAACTTTATGAAACAATTGTATCTGAAACTGTAAAAGTTAGTTCTATGGAAACTGCTGAATCTACAAAACTTATGGAAAATATTTTCAGAGCTGTAAATATTGCAATGGTCAATGAATTAAAACTAGTTTTAGATAGAATGGGAGTAAATATTTGGGAAGTTATTGATGCTGCAAAAACAAAGCCTTTTGGATTTATGCCATTTTATCCAGGACCTGGAATGGGAGGGCATTGTATACCTATTGATCCTTTTTATCTTTCATGGAAAGCAAAGGAATTCAATACTGAAGCTCGATTTATCGAATTAGCAGGCGAAATAAATCGGAAAATGACTGAAAATATAGCTCACAGAGTTGGAAAAGCTTTGAATGATGATAAGAAAAGTATTCATGGAAGTAAGATACTGGTAGTAGGTTTAGCTTACAAAAAAGATATTGATGACATAAGAGAATCGCCGGCAATAAAAATTATAGATTTGTTAAATTATAAAGGTGCAAATATAGATTATTATGACCCTTTTGTAAATACATTTAGAGACTTGAGAAGTATTGATTTACTTGCAGAGAATATTAAGAAATATGATGCAGTCCTAATTACTACAGATCACACTAAAACAGACTATGACTTAATTGGGAAATATGCGTCATTAGTAATAGATACTCGGAATATTATGTCTCATGTAAAAAAACCAAAAGCTAGAATAATAATGGCTTAGGGATGGATAGATATCAAAATATACGTAATAATATAATAGATAAATATAGTTGTTTAGTTGATGATAAAACAAAATTTGCTGAATCAATCAACATACCATTGAAACAATCATTTAGAGTTAATACTTTAAAAGAAGAAAAAAAAACGGTGATAAAAAAATTAAAAGAATACGATCCTACCATAAAGACTACTGAATGGAATGATAATGCCCATATATCTGAACTAAATAATCTAGGAAGTAGTTTGGAACATTTTGTTGGCCATATCTATATTCAAGAGCTTACTTCGATGATTCCGCCGTTAGTAGTTAAAGATTTAATTACGGATATTAAAATCATTGATTGTTGTGCAGCTCCAGGTTCCAAAACAACACAAATAGCAGCCATGATGGAAAATAAAGGCCATATCATTGCAAATGATGCTAGACATGCCCGATTAAAGTCTCTGAGAGGGAATCTGGACAGGCTTGGAGTTACAAATACTTCAGTAACGCTAAGAGATTTTAAATCATTCCCAAACACAAAGGCAGATTTATATTTCGTCGATGCACCATGTAGCTCAGAAGGAACTATTCGCAAAAAAAATACCGTGGCCCGAACTTGGAAAGAAAACGATTATCTTAGATTTAACAAACTTCAAAATGGATTATTAAGCAAAGCCTGCGAAATGGCACCCTCAGGAAGTACAATTGTCTACTCGACTTGTACCTTTTCTCCTGATGAAAATGAAAAGGTAATTAGTGAAACCTTAGATAAGTATGACCTCAAAATGAAAAATATCAGTATCGAAAACCTAAGAAGTGAATCTGGAATAACTGAATGGAATAATGAGAGCTATAATTCAGAAGTGGAAAAATGCATGCGAGTATGGCCACATCATAATGACACTGATGCCTTTTTTATAGCTAGGATGGAAAAATGTTGAAGAAATTAGATGAAGTGAAAAAAAACGTGCTTTTAGAGTACTGTCTTGAACGCTTTGGAATAAATCCTAATATTTGGGAGGGATATATTTGGCATTCTGGATCAAAGAATAAAATATACCTCGCAAATACTTTAGAACTTGAAAGAATTATTCCAGAAAGTAAAGGAATTTGTATTTTTAGGCTTGATAAAAGCCCTAAACCAACAACCAATTTTCTCCAACTTTTTGGGAAATATGTTACTAAAAATTATGTAGAACTTGATAATGAGAATACAATTAAGTATTGTATGGGAGAAGATCTAATCCTAGAAAATAGTAAATCTATAATCCCTGGATTTGTACTAATGGTAAATAATAAAAGATTCTTAGGTTGTGGGCATTGGAATGGTGAAGTGCTTAAGAACCAACTTCCAAAATCAAAATTTTGTAAAATAAACTTTCTTTGAGGTCACCCCTACCGCTTAATTATTGGCTTTTATATGGTTAAACATGGGTCAAATGACCTTCGATTTCGAAGCTGATGATAATACTCCTGAAGAACCTCAGACTGAGGGCGATAAAGTAGAGGGAAAAGATGAAAATGAGATTACTAAACAAATTAACCCTGAAGTGAAAGACAAAAAAGATTCAGATAAGGAAAGCACAAATGAAAAAAAGAAATTAGATGCAAAAGAAATAGAAAAAAAAGAACCTAAAAAAAAGATTAAAAAAAAAACTAAAGCTCATCAGCTTGCAAAAGAACAACGAGATATTCCGGTTTCCGAATTTTTTGAACAAAACAGACATATCCTAGGATTTGACAATCCTACGCATTCACTAATAACTGCCGTTAAAGAAGGAGTAGACAATAGTTTGGATGCATGTGAACAAGCTGGATTCTTACCTGAATTAAAAATCGAAATTGGGAATTTAGGAAAAGATGAATTAAGTATTGCCATTGAAGATAATGGGCCTGGAATTGTTGAGGAAAATGTACCTAATGTTTTTGGAAGACTACTATATGGTTCTCGTTTTGGGAGCGGAAAACAATCTCGTGGACAACAGGGAATTGGAATCTCAGCCGCTATAATGTATGGACAACTAACAACTGGAAGATCTGCAATCATTAGTACGAGAATATCTAAAGAGCATTTAGCAAACAGAATAACTATGAAATTAGATACTCGAAATAATAGAGGAAATATTGAGAGAACTGAAGATTTTGTTTGGAAAAACGATACTGAAGAACCTGATGAAGATGGTATTTATCCTGAAAAATACCATGGAACTAGAGTAGAATTTGCAATTAAAGGAAGGTATCGTGAAGCTAGACCATCTGTTTTGGAGTATCTCAAGTCTACTGCCATTGTAAATCCCCATGCTAAAATAATTTTTAAGAATCCAGATGGTCAAGTTTTCTTATTTGATCGAGGAAGTCACAAATTACCTAAATTACCAACTGAAGGTGTCAAACCTCATCCACATGGTGTTGAATTAGGACAATTGATGCGCATGGCCCACCATAGTTCTGAACATCAAATGGGGAGTTTCCTCCGCAAAGATTTTTCATCGATGGGGACAAAAAGTATAAGTGATGTTTTGAAGAAAGCAAGATTAAATCACTTAGTTAGACCACAAGACACTACACGAGTTGAAGCTAAAAAATTGATAGAGGCATTCAAAACTACATCAATAAGAACTCCAACAAGCGGAGTATTGGTACCTATCGGACCTAAATTAATAAAATTAGGATTAAAGCAAGTTTTAGAAGAATACAGACCTGACTTTTACACACTACCCATTAGCAGAACACCATCTGTTTTTTCAGGTACTCCTTTCTTAGTTGAAGTTGGAATGGTTTACGGAGGAAACTTACCAAAAGAACAACCCGTACAGATTCTAAGATTTGCAAATAGAGTTCCTCTACTATATCAGGCAGGAGGTTGCGCCATTACTAAGGCCATTCAAAGTATCAATTGGAGGCTATACGGTCTTGATCAAAAAGGCGGAAAAGGTACGCCAAGTGGACCGGCAATTATTTTAGTTCATGTGGCTTCAACAAATATACCATTTACGTCTGAAGCAAAAGAAGCAATCGCAGATATAGAAGAAATTAAGAAAGAAATAAAACTAGCATTAAGAAATAATGCTAAAACTCTTTCAAAGCATCTTAAAAAACAAAAGAAACGGGCTAAAGTTAGTGAGAAATTTGATTTAGTTCAAAAAGTTTTACCAGCTATTGCTGAAAAAGCCTCCAGTGTTGTAGGTAAACCTGTGCCTAATCTGGATAAAATAGTAGCTGCAATAATGGATGTTGTTTGGATTGAAGAAAAAATAGAATTTGAAAAAGACCAAATTCAAATTGAAATTAAAATTATTAATTATCGCTTAAGATCTGCTAATTTCAAATTAAGAGTTGTAGTGCCTGGACATGAAATTACAGAAGGATTACCTCGGCCTGGTAAAAGAGAAGGGAGTCATGCTATTTGGTCTGTAGGTTTACCAACCACTGAATCTGCAAAATATAAATTTGTGATACCTCAAGGAACCCGTACTAGTTTTGAAGGATTGGAAATGTGGGTAGAAGGAATAGATTCTACAAATATAATCGGAGCTGAAAAATGGACTGGAGTGATTGACCCTGGAATAAATGAGGCCTTGGAAGCTGAAAAACAAGGACTTGTATGATTATGAACTTGCCAAACGGCATAAGGAAAAAAAGGTCATTCTTAGAAATTAAAGAAAATAAAAATTGGATTACTTGGAATCCATATCATTCAAAGTTATCAGCATATATATTAGCTAAAGGAATGTATTGGCCATTTACCAAAAAAAGTATTGTCTTATATTTAGGAGCTGCGGAAGGAACAACTATACGTTTTCTTAGCAATATTTGTTATGAGGGGCGGATAATTGGAGTAGACATCTCTCCTACTTCAATGGCTGAATTACTTCTCTTAGTTGAAGAAAAAGAAAACATTATCCCCTTCTTAGGCGATGCACAATTTCCAAAACATTATCGACCTCATGCTAATTCACCAGATGTAATATACCAGGATATTGCGCAAGGTAATCAATTGGATATTTTTATAAGAAACTACAACTATTTTAAACCTAAATGTGGTTTTCTCATGCTCAAATCAAAATCAATTAGAGGAAACGACAACGAGATTATTGCACTATATCAAAAAAAAATGGAAACTCATTTCAAAACTGTGGAATGTATTAATATTTCAAAATGGGCTAAGGGCCATAGAGCCTATTATGTCCAATAATGGAGCCATCGGTGGGAATCGAACCCACGACCTGCGCCTTACCAAGGCACCGCTATACCCCTTAGCCACGATGGCTCAAAAATGCGACTGAGGGGGGCTAAAAAGAGTTTAGCACAATTTATACCTATTACACCCATAGCCTATTACACCCTACGCTATTCAGTGGCAAACGGTTAATCAAAAAACATGGTAACATACATAACTAATAGAAAAACTAAAGAAGAAGTTTTGAATGGTTTTGAACCCTTGATTAGGACTTGGTTTAACAACAAGTTTGATGATTTAACTCCGCCGCAGGCAATGGCAGTTCCATTAATAGATAATAATAAAAATGTTTTAGTTTCAAGTCCAACTGGAACTGGTAAAACCTTAACTGCATTTTTAAGCATTCTAAATAATTTTCTTAAACTCCATCGTGAAGAAAATTTTGAAGATGGAGTCCACGCAATCTATATTTCACCGTTAAAAGCTCTCGCAAATGATATTGATAGAAATTTAAAGCAGCCACTTGATGAAATGATGATACTGGCTGAAGAACTAAACATAGAGGTTCCTGAAATTAAAGTAGCCGTTCGATCGGGTGACACCTCACTTAAAGAAAGAGCAAGAATGGTTAGGAAGCCACCACATATTCTAATTACTACTCCAGAGAGTTTAGGCCTATTATTATCATCTAAAAAATTTCGAGATCATTTCAGAAGAACAAGATATATTATTTTAGATGAGATACATGACTTAGCAAATAATAAAAGAGGAACACATCTCTCTCTTTCGGTTGAAAGACTAGCACAAATCATTGATCGGGAGCCTGTAAGAATTGGCTTATCGGCGACACAAGCACCCATTGAAGATATTGCTGGATTTCTAGGAGGATACAAAAAGGGTAAACCAAGGCATGTGAATATTGTAGATGTTAAAGAAAGAAAACATCTGGATCTAAAAGTTCTTTGCCCTGTTGATGATCTTACCCTGCATTCTACTGAGGTTATTAATTCAAAAATGTATGATCTTCTTGTTGATTTAATTCAAGATCACCGAACTACCCTTATTTTCACAAATACGAGGGCTGGAACAGAGTCCATTTCATTGCAACTTAAAGAAAGGGGAATCGAAAAATTAGCTGCACATCACGGCTCTTTATCAAAAGAAATGAGATTTGATGTTGAGAAAAAATTAAAGGGTGGAGAAATGGATGTTGTAATTTCTTCGACGAGTCTTGAATTAGGAATCGATATTGGATATGTAGACTTAGTTGTTCAAATTGGGTCTCCTAAATCTATTGCAAAAGGCCTACAACGTATTGGAAGGGCAGGCCACGCTTTAAGAGCCATATCAAAGGGCCGACTTGTTGTATTTGATTCGGATGATTTAATTGAGTGTGCTGTTTTAGTTAGATCGGCTTATGATGGAGAAATTGATAGAGTATCTATACCTGAAAAAGCTACGGATGTTTTAGCTCAATCCATAATTGGAATGTCACTAGATAGAACATGGGGTGTTGAGGAGATGTATAAACTCATAATTTCAGCATACCCGTATCGTAATTTATCTAAAAATGAATTTCTAGAAATATTAGATTTCTTAGGTGGAGATGCATTAGAAAAACACGGTGTTTATCCTAAAATATGGTATGATAAAACTGAAAAGGAAATTGGAATAAAGAGAGGTTCACGCCAAATTTATAACATGAATATAGGCACCATTCCACAGGAGATAAACTATGCTGTTGTTCTTGAAGGAAGAGGGGCTCAATTAGGGAACTTATCTGAAAAATTTGTTGAGAATCTATCTAAAAATGATATTTTTGTTCTAGGGGGCCGAACCTATCAATTTTTAGAATCTAATAGATCGACAGTGGTTGTAAAAGATGGACTTGGAAGAAAGCCAACCGTACCTTCTTGGTCTGGAGAAATGTTACCTCGATCTTTTGATTTGTCTGAAGCTGTTGGAAGATTTAGAGGCGAAGTTGAAGAAAAATTAAACCTTACTGAAGACGAAATTTATAGTTGGCTTAAAGATGAGTTTAAACTAGACAAGGGTGCAGCTAGAACTATAATCTCACATTTAGATGAACAAAAGAAAATTTGTGGATTTATTCCTTCTGACAAACATCTTATGGTTGAAGGATATATCGACAATCGGGGGCGAAGTGGAGCAATATTCCACTTTCCTTTTGGTAGAAGAGTCAATGATGCTTTAGCAAGAGCATTTGCATTCCAATTGGGGAAAGAAATAGGAGGAAGTGTTAGGATTTCATTAAGTGATGATGCATTTTTATTAACATTCCCTACTAGATTGGCCATTGAAGGAATTGCCGACAGACTCATGCCAAAATATTTAGAACCATTATTACGGAAATCTATTACCAATACTGAAATCTTTGCGCAAAGATTTAGACATTGTGCTAATCGTTCATTCATGGTCTTACGGAACTACAAAGGTAGAGAAATATCATTACCAAGACAACAATTAAGAACTGCACAAGTTTTGGAAGCCATTAATGAAGTTGGTACGTTTCCTATGCTAGAAGAAGCATATCGCGAAGTATTACATGATGCTTTTGATTTAAAAAATGCGCAGGTTATTATCGACGATATTGAAAATGGGAAAAGGAAAATTAGTTACAGAACTTATTCGCCAGTTCCATCTCCATTATCTCACAGTCTAATCCTATCTGGGCTTAGTGATATTGTTCTAATGGAAGATCGTTCAGCCCTATTGAGAGAATTGCATTCTCAAGTATTAGGCAGAGTTCTTGAAGAAGGAGGAGGCGATAAACCTAGATTTGAAAAAGATATGATAGAAGGATACTTCAACGAAAAGAAACCCATTATTGGAAGTAACGAAGGTGTAATTCAAGCAATAAAACAGATTGGCGGAATTTATCTTTTGAGTGATCAAGAAAAATCAATCTATCGTATGTCTGATATGCCTACTACTGAAATACAAGAGCTATGCAACTATATGATTGAAGAAAATATTGTAGAATCAATATGGAATGGAAATAAAGATTCATTATTTGTTATGCCTGAATTAGCGCCATATTATAAGGCAATATATGGCATTGATGAAAAATTATCCAAAGAAGCTAAGAAAGTATATGATAAGTTAGATAAAGTAAAGAATATTAAATCCAAAAAGATTTGTGAAGAATTAGAAAAAAACTACTTAGTTTGTAGAACTCCAAATGGAATTAAAAAGAGAGAAATCAATACTACCATATCCTATGAAAAAGCATTAGATTGGATAATTACCAAGCATTTGGGCTTTGTAGGTCCTCGCTCTAAAGAAGATATTTCTTCAGAACTTAGATTACCTGAAGAAATTATTAATCAAACCCTATACGAACTTGAAGAACAGGGCACTATACAAGGCGGAAACTTTATTTTGGGAAGAAGTTCACCACAATACCTTTTAGCTGAAGATATAATCTACTTAGAAGCTCAGGCTTTAGGAAATATAGACGTAATCTCAGAGAAGATATTACGAGAATATATCGATCAAAAACTTTTTAAGAAATTCCCAAGTCTACAAACTTTATTTGATCAACATAATGATGTGGCATCACCTAGAACTGTTTTTCATAGATTAGAAAAACCTGATTTAGAAGAGTGGTGGGAATGGAGAGACTCAGATGCAATATTACAAGGTAGATTTTCAGCTGGGAAATTGAGATATGTGCCTGCTAATAAAGTTGGAATATACCAAGCTTTATTCAGAAGAGAAGCAGATGGAAAAATACAAAATTTAATTGTGGATATGTTAAAGAGAAGCCCACCTCTTTCAAAAAGCGAAATTACAAAAGAATTGGAAATAAAAACAGAATTAGTAGATGGGGCTTTGAGAGCATTAGAAGAAAAACTAATGATTCATCGCTATAATAGACATAGAAATCCTTGGACTACACATAATCGCTATCGTCTTCTTGGTGAATATGAATCTCCTGAAAAACCAGAAAGAAAGTTAATGTTGGACCAATTACGAAGTAATGGGCCTCTAACTTTTGCTGAATTAAGACGAGAATGTGGGCTTCCACTAAATATAACTCGAAATATTTTAAATTCACTACAAGAAGACGATTTAATATCGAAAATTGTAGTGGTAGGGGCTACCCGTCTATTCACTTATTGTCTGAAAGAAGAAGTTGAGCTCATTAAAAATACTATTGAAAAAAGAATTGTACGAGTTACTTCGTGGAGAGACCCTATCCTAACACATATTAGAAGAGAAATGTATTCATCGTATGGTGAAGCATGGACAAACCCAATCATTTGTGGAGGGATGGTGGCAGGATACATGGAATCTTGGGCAATGTCAGGATTATTAGACGTTAGGGAAATAATTCTTGATGAAAACACATCAATCAGTGATTTCTTAGATGGTTTGGACGAGTTTGCAACCTATCAAGAAAATTTTCATAGCAATATCATAAGAATAAAGGCTTTTGCTAGTACAAAAATTGAAAATTTAGATGGAAATATTATAAAGCAATTTGAGCAAAAAGGATACCAAATAATCCGAAATTGGTTAGTTAAAGGTCCTGTAGTAAATATAACATATCAAGAAAGAGAGATATATGGATACTTGCTATGGAGACAAAGCATACATCCTGAAAAAAGATACAATGATGCTTCAATGGCATTCCGTGAAATGGGCGGAGTACGCTCGGAATATGAGTTGTCATTACGAATTCAAGGCCGTTTCTTTCATCCAAGAGATTACGGAAATGAAATGGAATTAGTTCAAGGCGTTATGATTCCAGGATACTCCACTTATTGTACCGTTAGAGATGCAATTATCTATCGTGATGCCCGAAATATACCGCCTGAACCTGATGACCGACGATTATTGGCCCTAGCTATTGATTCCAAAGGACTGCCAAGAGAAGAATTATATCGTAGGAGTGGCATGGATCCTGATTCTTTCAAACTGTCTTTAGCTAGACTTTATCAATCTCTAAACTTAGTAAGAACTACAAGAGGAAACTATAGGACACTGCCAGTCAATAGAATATATGAACCTGACGAAGCAAAATTCAATGTTGTGAAAAGACTAATCATGTCCTTTGGCATTGTTTCAGCTGAGGGCCTTGGAATGCTTTTGAAAGGTGAAATCCCAATGGCCGAACTTAGAAGTATACTTCTAAGATTAGAATCGGAAGAAATTCTTGTTAAAGGATTTTTAAAAGAAGATAGTGATACACTATATTGGATTCTAAAAGACGATATCGAACATGTTAAAGGTCACTTATTTCAAGGAAGCTTTGTTCTAAATCAAGGCGACAGATTAGCTCATTATCTTAGTGAAGATGTCAAACAAAAATTTGGATTAGGAGCATGTAATGTTATTTTTAGTTCAACGAGAATGACTGGAGCCTTTAAAATGTCGAAAAGAGGGAAAGATGTCACTATAACTGAATTTAAAGGAACCAATCATGAGAGGCATGTTATCGAAGCGTGGTGCCGCCAATGGAGGCTCAATTTGGAATGGGAACTCAAAACTGATGAAAAGGTTGAAGTTTAAGTGAATTCTCTATAAACCTTATCTGGCAATTTAGAATGAATATTACTTGCTTGTTTATCAGTTATAATTCCTTCATCTAAAGCCCTAATCGTCTTACGAGGGACTGATTTAGGACCCATGACTGCACCGGGCCTATTAGGATCATCCAAATAGTCGGTTTCCAACATAAAATCTGAATTTCGGACTGCCGCATAACTTATATTTGTTAAAGAAGAAGTCAATGAAACGACTAAGCCATTCGGATTATCTATAGAACTAGGGCCTCCGTAATGCTTGACCAAACGATTTTTTGGAAAATTAGCCTTAGACGCAATCATAGCTAAATCAGCCATAACTTCAGGAGTACCTGTTTCAGTATGAAGTACGACTGAAGCGTCAACTTCTTTGGCTCGTGATAATGATTCAAATAATACTTCATTAGCTAATTCCCAAGTTTTTGGTTCGACGGTAAAATGAGGTCTGCCCAATTCTCCTAAACCCACTATTTTATTCTCTTCAACTAAATTTGTACAATAGTTTACTGCCTCAAGATATAATTCTGAAGCTGCTAAAGGAGACTGTGAATCTAACAATTTTATTAATGTTACAGGATGGGGAGATGCTACTACTGCAACCTTAGCGCCAACCTCACGAGCTTTGGAGGCTAAGGTCAAAGTTGTATTAACTTGTTCTTTAAAGGCTTCAAGTCTTGTCCAGACCCCATATGGTTTATGAACTAAAACCAATCGTGTTCCTCCAGCATTTAGAAAATCTTTAACAGCTAATTCCTTTCTGCCCTCTGGGTCTAAATGAAAATGATTGTCTGTGATTTCCACAAATAAGTAATTAGATGACTACGTATAGGCTTTACTCATTTATCAGCATAATTTTTATATCACATGGTTGTTAGAATAATTGTAGTATGGCCTCTCTAAGAACTTTCATGCTTTGGGCGTTGATGATTAGTCTAAGCTTTGGCATGAGCTCAGCAAGCGCTGAAGATGAATACGAATTTAGGTTTGATGATCCGGTTAATGGTGAAGGAAATGTCGACCCTGATGACACAATCGATTTAATGATCGAAATTGAAAATTACCTAGATATTCAACATGAATTCGAATTATTTATAACAAATTCTAATGATTTAGAGAGTTCAGGACTGGAAGCATGGTGGAGCAGTGATGGGCAAGATGATATCTCATCTGAATCGACCACACTACCTTCTGTTGAAGTTCCTGATGCTTCTGTAAGAGAAGGTATAACTGTTACTGTGAAAGCTACTAGCAATGCGCTTTATGGAACCTATGATATTGAGCTGAAATGTCGTGATAAAGACAATAGTGATCCCGAAGGAACAAAGCAATTACTGACATTATCAGTAAGTGTTAATGAAAAAGCAGGAGTCTCTTTGGAAGTTGCTGATGATGGAACTACTTATGGCTCTATAGATGTAGATAGTGAAACTACATATCTAATTCAGGTTAATAACGATGGAAATAAAGAAGATACTATTAGTCTTTCATTGTCTTCAAATGATTGGGATGTTGATTTTGATACAAATTCAATTACAGTTCAAGCTTTCTCAAGCCAAAATGTGATTTTAACAATTAATTCAGATGGAAATGTTGAATACGGAGATACTGACGACATAACTATTATGGGAACTTCTGGAAATTCGGGAGATGAAAAAGGCACTCTAGACTTAACTACCTTTGTTAGAGTTCAATATGGCTTAGACCTTACAGCCACAACCATTACCAAAACTGGAGAGCCGGGTCAAAAAATAATTTTTAATTTTAAAATAATGAATAAATGGTCTGATGTCGTGAATTTCGAAATAACAAAAAAGGATTGGTATAAAGGAACCTTAGACAATAAACCAGACTCCGGATGGAATTCAATTGATGGAACAGGAACATTGGATGCTTTTGAAGAAACAACAACCTCGAGTTCTGAAAGTCTATCCGTTACAATATCATCTAGTGCAGATGCTGGAGAAGTTATAACTATTATTGTAATTGCTAAAGTTACTAATGATAATGATCTTATTGGAATAATAGAAACTGAAATTGAAGTACGCGTTGAAGGTAATTATAGAATTGAACTGCAATTACCGAAAAGTGATATGATAGATATAGATGCTGAAAAATCATTTAGTACTGGTAGTATTCTAAATCCATATGTAGAAGTTATAAACTTTGCTAAAGTTAGTGATTTCATTACAGTTACTGCAACTTGGGAAATTGGTGGTAATGATTGGACTTTAGATATTCCGGATCCTTTTGTAATTGAGGCAAGTGCCACAAAAGCTGTCTTTATTACTGTTAAAGCTCCAGAAAGTGCTATAGACAATCAAGCTATTTTAAAAATTAGAGTAACCTCTGGTGGTGACAATACAAAATATGATGAAGCTAGTATAACCTTTAACGTTAACTCAGTTGCAAATAGTGCAGGACTTGAAACTGAAAAATTAGATGAAGAAGGTGGCTTACCTATTGATCCTATTTGGTTAGTTTCAATTGTTCTTATTATTGGTTTAGGAAGTGCTGCAGTCTTTGGTCTACAACAACGATCAAAAGGAGCCTTTGGAGGTTCTGAAGAAAGCGCAGATGATTTCAGTGATGAATGGGCTGGCATGGAAGGTGCAGCGGGAACACCCCCTGTAGCTCCACCTCAACCTGTAGCGCCACCTCAACCTGTAGCGCCACCTCCTGCACAAGCTCCTCCACAACCACAACCTGTAGCGCCACCTCCTGCACAAGCTCCACCTAGTATGGCAGCTATTCCACAATCTGAAACTCCGCCGCCTGTACAAGCCCCTCCACAACCAGTGGCACCTCCTCCTCCGGCTACGCCAACAATATTGACTGTTACAGTACCTGCTGGAGTTATGGCTGGACAACAAATACAAATTAAGGCCCCAACAGGACAATTAGTAAACGTAAAAGTTCCGGAAGGATGTGGACCAGGTTCTCAATTTAAGATACAAATTTAAGCAGGCGTGGTCTAGTCTGGTATGACTAGGGGTTTCCAACCCCTCAACCTGGGTTCAAATCCCGGCGCCTGCACCAAAATTATGGTAAAAGAATTTATAAGAGCACATATTATTTAGGTAAGATGAAACACTTATCTACCTTGATTATAGGCATACTTCTTTTTTCAGGGTGCTTAGATTTTCTTGATGAAGATAATGAAAACGGCGCACCACTAGCTGTAATCAAAATTGAAGGAAATTCTCCTTTTGAACCAGATACTGACATTATATTTTCAGGTAAAGGCAGTAGTGATCCTGATAATGATATTTTAGAATACTATTGGGATTTTGATAAAAGTGATGGGGAAGATGAAAAGAAAATAGGCCAAATTAATGATTATGGAAAAATTATCCACTACTATTCTATTGAAAAAACATACACCGTAACATTAACTGTTAGCGATGGAGATAAAACGAACTCAGCTACAGTAAATATTAAAATTGAACAAAAAACAAATGACATTAGAGCCATAGTCAATACTGATGATGAAACTGAATCAGTAATGAATGGTGATGAACAAATTAGCTATACCTTCTCAGCTGCTGAATCTAAATCTGAAAGTAGCATCATAAAATATGAATGGGATTTTTCCTATGATTCTTCGGATGGTTTTACAGTTGATGATGAATCATCAGATCCTGAAATTACTAAAGAATTTAATTCCGGATTGTATGTAATTAAAGTTAGAATTACTAATGAAATGGGAGAAAGTGATGAATCCAGTTATTCTGATGATATTGATTTGAAAATAAATTATGATTATAAAACTACAAGAACTATAGATGGTGGACAGCAAGAACATATGGTCCAACTTTATGGATTACCTGCACGATATATCAGAGCAACACTAGAATATGAAAGTAATTCAGTACATACTAAAGATTTAGATTTATATTTATACAATACTACACAAAATAGAAATCCGGATGATAGTGATGATGAGCATGTAGATAGTAATACTACACACAATAATGATGATATTGAACAAGTAAATATCATTGAATTAGACTATTATAACAGTACTGATCGTTCTTGGTTCGATGAATCTCATGAATTAGGAGATTGGACTGTTGTTATAGACCACGAAAGAACAGGTTCATCGGAATATACTATTAGAATTGAAGTTCTCTATTGGGAATAATTGAGTAAATAAAGTGTTTGAAATTATTAAGCCATGCCTGAATTGTAAATCTTTTATTCTCAAACCCAAAAAAGAATTAAAACTAAACTTAGAAAAAATTATAGAGGTTATTAAAGAAAAAGGATTTATTGTAAAAGTATATACTGGTTCTTTATTATCTATATTCAAAGAATGTAAAATAAATATTTATAGTTCAGGAAAAATAGTTGTAATTACAAAAAATCATGAACTAATTAAAAGTATTAAAACAGAATTAAGCAGTATTTTATATCCTTACATACAATCTGATTAAACATAAAGTGGTGAAAATTGAAATCTGAACCGTTTGTATCTATTGTAATTCCAACAACTGGAAAAGTGAAATTCATAAGAGGATTAGTAGAAAGTGTAATTAAATTAAATTACCCTAAAGATAAATTTGAGCTAATTCTCATTGGTGACGAGAATACTAATTTAATAGAAAAACACTCTAAAATAGCTATTAAAAATGGAATAAATACAACATTAATTTTTGAACCAGTGCCTGCAGGCCAAAAACGAAATATTGGAACTGAAAAAGCGAAGGGAGACTTAATTGCATTTACGGATGATGATACTATCTTAAGAGAAGATTGGATTAGAAATGCAGTAAAACATTTAAAACAAAATGAAGAATACGTGGGAGTAGGTGGGCCTAATTTTACCCCTAAACAAGGATTGCCATTTGCTAAAGCTGTCGGAAGGATTTTTGGATCTAAATTTTTATTTTCATTTAGATATACAATAGGGCATGCAAAACCAAGAGAAATTGATCATAATCCTACTTGTAACTATATTATCAAAAAAAGTATTGTTAATAAAATAAAATTCCATCATAATCTTTGGCCTGGTGAAGATGTAGAATTTGACATTCGCGTTCTAAAGGCAGGGTATAAAATTCTTTATTCACCAGATGTCGTAGTATGGCATCATCGTAGATCACGCCCTAGTGCATTTCTAAAACAAATGTTCAATTATGGTAAAACTAGAGCTCAAGTTACAAAAATGCACCCGAGTAGTTTTGATATTCGTTATTTTGCTTTTGTTTTTGCATTTATTTTCTTAATGGCTCTTTATTTTATCTCATACAAAAAAATAGAACTATTTGATATGACTCTTGATTTTAAATTACCCTTGCTTTTGAATGGTGCCTATTTTGCCATATTGGGGTTAGCAGGCCTACTAGTAGGATACCAAACTAAAAATCTTAAACAAACACTATATGCGCCTTTAGTTTTATTCATTCAACATTTTGGATTTTCATTGGGACTTCTATATGGTTTTCTAATTAAACCATAAACTAAAGCCTTTAGAAAGGGACTTTTTAGGAGATTGTGGATTTAGACTATGAAAAACTGCTTGAAAGGGCGAGAGAAGGATTAGAGGACGTTATGCAAAATGCAGAGCGATTTAGTCCACCAATTCCAGATATCATGCATGAAGGAAGTAAAAAAACAATAATACGGAATTTTTCGGAAATCGTCGATTCTCTGAGAAGAGATGAAACTCATTTATACAAATTTCTTCTCCAAGAACTAGGTACTGCTGGCTCTGTAAATAATAGAAGATTGGTATTACAAGGAAGAGTTCCTGAAAAGAAAATTAAAGAAAGAATAAAGACATATATTGAAACATTTGTAGTATGTCAAGAATGCAATCGGCCAGATACTTCTTTTTTACGGGTTGGGCGGACTTTAAATTTACATTGTGAAGCATGTGGTGCAAAAAAACCGATTAGGACTAATTTAATTGCTTAAAACTCAAACAAATATTCTTTATACACGGACAACCTAGATAAACAATGGAAAAAACACTAAACTGGGCAATCGCATTCACTTTTGTCTTCATGTGTTTTAGTGGCTGCCTAGGTGATAGTGAAGATGATGTGCCAAATAAAGCACCTGAAGCCCGCATTCTAAAACCAGGCCAGGGAGAGGATTTTGAAGTAGGTGAATTTTTCACAATTGATGGTTCTCTTTCCTCAGATCCTGACGGAGATGATTTACAGTATATGTGGACCTTATCTGGTTTAGGTAGCCCCATTGATTTAAGCAATCAAATGTCCGATTCAGTCATGGTGGACACGCCAGGAGATGATTTAGTTTTGACATTAATGGTAATGGATTCGGGAGGATTAACCAGTCAAGATATTGTTGTAATAAATATTGAACCTGGAAATAGGCCGCCGGTTGCATCAATAATTACACCATCTAATGGAGGATCATATTCTAAAGGAAAAGAAGTTACTTTTAATGGAATGTCAAGTAGTGATGCTGACAATGATCCTTTAACATATGTTTGGGAATTAGGAGAAGCTGGTGAACCTACATATAAAGCGTCTACTGAAAGCAAGTTTTCTTTAGACTTAGGTGAAGGGGACTGGAGTGTGACCTTAACTGTAACGGATCCTGATGGTGAAAAAAACTTTGTTAAACACTCTTTTTCCGTAACTGATTTACCACCTATAGCGATGATTACAACAGATAAAACATCTGTTTTTACTGATGAACTTATTCAGTTTTCAGGAGAAGATTCTTATGATCCTGAAGGAGAAGCTTTAGATTTTCTCTGGGATTTTGGAGATAATAAAACTTCTTCGTTAAAATCACCTCAGCATAGCTGGACTGATGCAGGGATGTATCAAGTTACTTTGACAGTAATGGCTGAAGGCCAAGAAGGTTCGGAAACTAAAAATATTGAAATAAAATCATTAGGACCAATTGCTAAATTAGAATTTAAAGACAACAATGGAAATGTAGTTGAAAAAGTGAGATCAAATTCAAATATCACATTAGATGCAAGTGACTCTAGTGGGCCTGATGGTGAAATCGTGGAATACAAATGGGACTTCGGTGATGGTACGGAACAAACCACAAATGAATCTACAGCAGAATATTCATGGTCTGCTGGTGGTTATTATAATATAACTCTAATCGTAACAGATGAAAATGAACAAACGGGAGAGATAACTACAATTTTGCAAGTTGTCCCTGAAGATTATTCGGATGAAGGGCAAGATGGATCCTTAGTGGCTCAAGATATTGAGCAAAATTATAATCTTAATGTAGAAATTTTTGTAACGTCAATGGAAGTTGAATTTAGTGAAATAAGTTGTATTGGTGGTGTTGGTAGTGCTCTTGACTACACCGTTACCGTTACTGATTCTAGTGGAAATGAAGTTGGAACCGGAAATGGAAATATTGCTTGCGGGGGCGAATCGGCTAGTTGGGATTTAAATCTTGATTCGCAAACCAATCTAATTGAATTGGGAGATTACCAAGCCACCATCGCATTTACTAATTCAGGTACCCCAGTTCAAGCAAGTTGGGATTATAGATTTGCAATCACTTATGAATTTTAAATTTCTATAGAAAATGAAATACTATTATTTTTCTTATTTAATAAATCACTAAGTTTTACTATTCTTGGATGTAAACTTTCTAGCTTCTCAGACATACCTTGAACATGCCCTTCCCCAACAACGGCTATAATTCTCTTTATGTCCTTTTTTCTAAAGAGTTTTACGATATTAGTTGACATGTAAGTATCTCTCCTATCAATTAATTGCCTTTTGATAGAGGGATACCGTTCAGAAAATTCTTCTAATTCTTTAGAAAAATCCCCAGTCCGAATACTGTCACTTAAACTAAAATCACCTCCGCCAACCAGAGAAAGAAGGCCATCTCCAATTATTTTCCAAAGCTCCTGCCAAGGCATGTTTTTCCAAGCTCCCTGTAATGTTGGCAATATCGGCTTATCAATTAATGCCAGATTTGCACCAATTGAACTAGCCACTTTGCCAGCTACCAGCATTTCAGAACCAGGTGAACTGCCAAAACTATCTCCCAAATATTGTTGAAAGCGAGAAAGAATTCGAACATAAAAAGGCCCTCCTGTTTGTTTGAAATTTGATCTGAGGGCAGTCCATCTTTGCCTATCTAATTCAATTGCAACTAAATCGGGATTGTATGCCCTAATGTATGCTTCAATAGGAGATGATAAGTCAATTACATGTGCAGTACCAATAATCATTAGCTCAGGCATTAACTAAGGAAATACACGTGTGTAAAAGAGTTAACTTAATTAAATGACGCTATTATCTATAAAATAATGTTTAGTTCAAAGAATAATGATCCAGACGCACCTGCAAAATGTCCGCAATGTAGTAAAGAGATAGGAGTAGAAGGAAATACCTATCGATTTCAAGTTGTAGATTTTACTGCAGGTGGTGAAGGAAATAATCAAAGAAATGCTGGAAGAGTTATTGCAGTATCCTGCTCAAACTGTAGAGTAGTTATGGGATTTGTTAACCAATAGGAAATAAATCTAAGAATATAATAAAAAAGAAAACTGTAGCAACAGCTTCTAAAGTTGCTAAAATTATTGAGCCCTTGGCCACAGTATAATAGCTAGGCTGTGAATTGATTGGTAAAAAAATATAATGTACAACTATTTCTAGAATTAATAACCATCCAGTCCATACTAAAAGTTTATAATTCCATGGGAAAATTTCATAAAAGCCTGAGAATAAAAGAGAGCAAGCACCTAATATGGTAAAAAACCATGAGAGACGCATTGTATTCACTGCTCCAAACAAAGTCGCAAACGTTTCTATTCCGGAATCACGGTCAAAATTTACATCAATCGCCATTGTAGGACAATAAAGAGCTAAAAGATAACATAACGTCGCAAAAAAATATAATTTTGGAAAATCAAGAATAGGCTGATTTATTGACCATGCAGATAGTGGAATTAGAAACCCCAAACTTAAACCATTACTAGCTAAATCAAGACCGGGTTTAGTTTTAAAACGAAAAGGCTCAAGATTGTATACAACCGAAATTACAGTAAGGCCTATCATACAATACAAAAAACCAGTATTGAAAAATATAATAGACATAAGCAAACAAGATATTTGTAAAAACCAAAAAATATACCACGTATTTTTAATACTAATTACTCCACGAACTAATAAACTAAATTCTTTCCGAGGGTTTTTTTTGTCTAATTCAAAATCACAAATATGATTTAAAATGAAAGTTGATGATGTTAGAAATGCAATAATTACAAAACCATAAAAAAGATCAAATCCAAAAAGTTTCCTAGATCCAACAACATAGCCTATGAAAAATGGTGTAAAACCTACCATCCAGAATTCAAAACCAATAAATCTCAACCAAGTTAATTGAGTAAATAACTTATTTGAAATTAAACGTGTAAATAGTTGATTTGACATTTTTTAAACTAGACTCTGTATTAGTTATGAGCCCAAGCTTAATAGCTTTAGCTGGGATGATAAAATATGAGTAATGATTTTGATTATGCACATAATAACAAGAATGTTATTTGGATGTCACAAAATACAAACCATTTGCCAACACATACGGCCGTACAAGAGGCAATTCGTAAGTCTGCTGATGAAAGAGAATACACCAAATATCCTCTAGCCTCAGGTTTACCTGAATTAAGAGATTTAATTCTATCGGATTTGAATTTACCAGAACAAGATTTACATATTACAAATGGAGGGACTGAAGCCCTTTACTGTTTAATGAGGCATATCCAACCAAAAGGAAGTGAAATGATTACATCAGATCCTTCTTATTTTGTAGTACATAAATTTGCTAAACTTGGTGGGGCTAAATGTACGGATACGCCAATTTATAATGGAAATTATAGATTTGACATCGAAGATATTAAAGAAGCCATTAATCCAAAAAGTAAATCAATTTTTTTGATAGATCCAATTAATCCATTAGGAAGTACATATCCTAAAGAAGAAAAGAAAGCAATTTGTGATGTTGTAGAAGATCATAACCTATGGTTAATAGATGATATTACTTATCGAGATTTTGCACCAAACCATACTTTGGCTGCAGATTTATTACCTGAAAAAACAATTACGGCATACTCAGTTTCGAAGAATTGCGGACTAGCGGGAATGCGTGTTGGTTCATTGGTAGGCCCAAAAGAATTTATTAGTAATATTAGAGGAACTATGGTATCAGATCTAGGCATTAATGTAGTTGGTCAGAGAGCATCCATTGCAGCTTTAGAGACCAAATCTGAATGGTTACCAGGACTAGTGGAAACGGCATTGAAAAACCAAGTTATTATCAAAAATGCAGTCGACAAAATTGATGGAGTAGAATTGCCAGTTTACCCTTCTGCAGCTAGTATGATGGTCATTGATATTTCAAAGCATAATGCAAATCCACAAGAAGTACAAGATAAATTACTGTATGAAAATAATATTTTTGTAAGAGCTGGGAATTATGTTTCTACACGTTTTGGTGATAATTTTATTAGAGTCTCATTTTCAATTCCAACATCAGAAGTTAAAAAATTTGCTGAAGTTTTCCCGAGAGTAATGGAAGAGCTAAGCTAAATATCCAAGTTAGCTACAGCAGTTGCATTAGCTTCGATAAACTCACGTCGTTTCTGTACATCGTCACCCATTAATTCTTCAAACGCTTTATCTGCTAATTCAGCATCCTCAATACCTATTTGGAGAAGAGTTCGTCGATTGGGATCCATAGTAGTCTCCCATAATTGACTTGCATTCATCTCCCCTAAACCTTTGTACCTAGAAATAGAATAGCCAGAACCAAAACCATCTAAAACTTTTTTGAGCTGAGCATCGTCATACGCATATTCTAATTTTTTACCTTTGCTTACTTTGTATAATGGAGGTTGTGCAACATAAACAAAACCTGCATCAATTAAACCCTTCATATGTCTATATAAAAATGTAAGAAGAAGTGTCCTAATATGAGCGCCATCAACATCTGCATCCGTCATTATTATTAATTTATGATAACGTGCCTTCTCTATCTCAAAAGTTTCTTCTTCGTCAACACCAGTTATACTGCAGCCCATCGCTGTAATCAAAGCCATAACTTCAGTATTTGCTAGAATCTTATCTATTCGAGATTTTTCAACATTCAAAATTTTTCCACGGAGTGGCAATATTGCTTGAGTTGCCCGATCTCTTCCCTGTTTGGCAGTACCTCCGGCTGAATCTCCCTCAACTATGAAAATTTCTGAAAGAACTGGATCTTTACTTTGGCAATCTGCTAATTTACCTGGCAAGCCACCACCTTCTAAAATCCCTTTTCGCCTTGTTAAATCTCTAGCTTTTTTAGCAGCTTCTCTTGCTTGAAAGGCCTGAAGACATTTGGAAATTATTAATTGACTATCGGAAGGATTTTCAGCAAAATAATCAGATAATGATTCAGTCATTATAGTGTCTACTATACCTTTTACCTCGGAATTTCCTAGTTTAGTTTTAGTCTGCCCCTCAAATTGAGGATCTGGAACTTTAATTGATAAAATAGCAGTAAGACCTTCACGAACATCATTACCTTCTAAGGCTGAATCTTTTTCTTTCAATTGCTTTCTTTTCCTTGCCACATTGTTAATTGTACGTGTCAAAGCTGTTTTCAAACCCGATAAATGAGTACCACCTTCTCGTGTCGCAATATTATTCGTAAAAGTATGGATGTTTTCTCGGAAAGCTGTTGTCCATTGGAGGGCCGCCTCCACTTGAACTTGATCTTTTTCGCCACTTACAAACATTGGCTTGGACATTAAAGCCGTCTTTGTTTCATTAAGATAAGCCACGTACTCCGAAATCCCACCTTCATATTTGAAAACTTCAGATTTACCGTCTTCATTAGACAAAGTAATACTTATTCCAGCATTAAGATAAGCTAATTCACGTAAACGATATTTTAAAATTGAATATTCGAACTTAGTCGTTTCAAAAATCGTGTCATCAGGAAGAAAATGAACTTCTGTTCCATGTATATCACTGTCTCCTAATCTCTCTAATTTTGAATCTACAATTCCTTTCTTGTAAGATTGTGTATAAACTCCACCATCTCTATTAATCTTGACTGTGGCCCAAGTAGATAATGCATTAACCACAGAAACTCCAACTCCATGAAGACCTCCTGATACCTTATAGGTATCACTATCAAATTTACCTCCAGCGTGAAGTTTAGTCATTACTATTTCAACTGCAGGCACTTTGTAGACTGCATGATCGTCTACTGGTATCCCTCTTCCATTGTCTTTAACTGAACAAGAACCATCTGAATGAAGAAATACCTCTATAGTGTCACAATGGCCATTCATAGCCTCATCTACTGAATTATCTACTACTTCATAAACCAAATGATGAAGTCCAGATTCACCTGTTGAACCAATATACATGGCTGGTCTTTTTCTTACTGCTTCTAACCCTTCTAAAACTTGTATTTGGTCTGCTTTATAATCCTGAGATTTTGGAACCATAATGATATCTTATATACAAGTGGAAAGGGGGTTTTAAGTGTGCCCCACAAAATGTTTTTTTATCGTCTATTAAAAGCAAAAAAAATTACAAGGTTTTTCGCCCAGGTCTCCACCCTGCTGGACATACTTGACCAGACTGTAAAGCCTGTAATGTTCTAACTACTTCATCTATACTTCTGCCAATATATGGCGGATTAATTGATAAGGAGCGTAAATTGCCTTCATCATCTATAATAAAAGTTCCCCGCAAAGCTAAACCTGCTTCATTTTCAAGAACACCGTAAGAACTGGAAATTTTTAGAGAAGGATCTGCTAGAAGTGAATAAGACAATTTATCGATACCTCCTTTGGTACGGGGCTTTTCCATCCATGCTTTATGACTATTACGAGAATCTGTAGAGCAACCAATCAAAACTGCATTAGCTTTTTCGAAGTCTTTGAAACGGCGATTAAAAGAATGTATTTCTGTCGGACATAAACTTGAAAAATCTCGCGGATAAAAGAAAAGAACTGTCCATTGCTTATTTGAAATTATTTTTACAAGTGATATTTTATCATATACTATCTGCTTTTTACGAGAGTCATATTTTACAATATCTCCCTCAAACAAAGGTGCTGGTTTACCTATTCTTAAAATTGATGATGTCAAAACTAACTACCTGTTGCCTATTTTAGCCAAAATGTATAAAGTTTTGCTCATTTAATTGAATACCAGATATACAAAAATAACTAATTATGGTACGAATTAATCAAAAAAAGACCTTACTGCAGCTATTACTGTAAAAACTTCTTCATCTGTTAGTGCCGGATGTACTGGCAAACTCAACGCCTTTTCAGTAAGCATTTGAGCTCTAGGACATTCTGTTGAATACTTAGCCATTGGTTCATAATTAAACAATAAAGTAGGATAATAAGTTCCCGAACCAACTCCATTATCTTGTAAATGTTCTCTTAATTTATCTCTATTATCGCTCAATATAGTATATTGATGAAATACATGCCCTCTTCTATTCTTAGGAACTTGAACATACTGTGATAACTCCTCATTATAAATCATAGCAATTTTGCGACGGCGGTTATTGAAGTCAGCCAATCTTCTTAATTGAACTCTACCTATTGCTGCAGAAATATCAGTCATTCTGTAATTATACCCAAATTCAGTATGTTGATACTGAGCACTCATACCATGAGCTCGTAAGATTCTACAACGATCAGCTAAATCCTTGTTGTTAGTAGTAATCATGCCGCCCTCTGAAGTAGTCATATTCTTGGTTGGATAGAAACTAAACCATCCTGCATCTCCAAAACTTCCGGCCTTACCTCCCCAATCTTCTGCACAATGTGCTTGAGCAGAATCTTCAATTAAAATTAAATTATTGTTTTTGGCTATTTTAGAAATCTTAGGAATATTAGCTAGCTCTCCATATAAGTGAACGGGATGTATTGCCTTAGTTTTATCTGTAATTACAGATTCAATCCCTTCAGGATTTAGGCAAAAACCATCTTTTTCAACATCAATAAAAATAGGCTTAGCTCCAACCATCATAACTACTGAAGCTGTAGCAAAGAAAGTAAAAGGAGTCGTAATTACCTCATCTCCGGGGCCTATGTCATTTGCAAGCATAACCAAATGACCTGCAGTAGTTCCATTGCTTGTGGCAACTGCATATTTTACTCCACACATTTCTGCAAACTCAGTTTCAAATTTAGCAACTTCAGGGCCCTGTGCAATAATGCCTGATTGAAGAACCTTGTCAACTGCAGCTCTTTCTTCGTTACCTATCAAAGGATTAGCTATTGATATCATTATTTGTCCGATTGGAAAGGTATTAAAAACAGTGCCTGAATATTAATTTATGTTTGCCGATACGAACTGGAAAGCTGTTAGCGCTGAATTGATGGGTACTTTCTTCTTAGTTTTCTTTGGAGTAACTTCTTTTATTTCAATGAGTGGAAATGATATGCTACTTGAAGGAACAATTACTCTTGGACTTACATTATTTGTATTGGTGCATATTCTTGGGCCAGTATCTGGTTGTCATCTAAATCCAGTGATAACCCTTCCAATTTTTATTTCAGGTAAAATGAAACAAAATGACACCATTGCTTATATTTTAGCCCAAATTATAGGAGCAACACTAGGTTTTGTATTGTTTAAAGAATTAAAACCTGAAACTAATCCTTCAGATATTGATATCTTACTAGTTGCATTAATTGGGACTACTTTTTTCGTAGCTTCACTTCTAACATCACAAGATCCGGCATCCATAGGAGCTACACTTTTTGTTGTTACTATTACTGCTTTTGGAGACGTAAATCCTGGTGTGAGTATAGGACAAATGTTTGCCTTAGCAATTGATGGAAATGCAATTTGGGCATTCTATGGAATTATAGGTTCACTAATAGGATGCGGCCTGGGGTATTCTGTAAAAGAGAAGATTATAGATAATTAAACTATTATAATAATTGAGTTACTTCTTCAACTGAACGAAGTTCTTGGAAATATATTTGTTCTATTGAATCATACATTTCTTCATCATCTTTAATTAAAGCCAATACAACTTCATAGCCTTCTGCTGCTTTTTGTTCTGTTTTCAATGCCTCTTTGAGCATTACTGTATAATCTGTAGTATGAACTATTTCAGTTGAGTCTCTATCAGTTACTGCAGTACCTCCAAGCTTAACTATAGCAGTTCGAACCATTTCTGCATGAGTATGCGATTCACTTGCTTCTTCATCAAAAAATGGTTTAAGATGAAGCCTATTTATTCCTCTAATATAGGCTGAATAGTGTGAATAAAGTGCTGCAGCTCGTAATTCCCATGCAAGTCCGCCATTGAGTTTCTCAATTAATTCTGAGTTCGACATAAAGTAAGATAATTAGTCAGGTTAAAAAAACTTAACTTTTAACGTGTGTGAACTGATAGGGTGGCGGTTTTGGTCATAATAATTTTTTGTTTATCCTCGAACGACGAATTCTCAATAATTGAAGTATCTATATCCATATTTGAATAATCAAAATAATTACCTGAAATTATTGAATCGTCTACATCTATTATATCTAATAATTCTATAGGTGGTTCACCAAAAGAAACCCAAGCAACAGCCTTCGTATTTTCATTAATACCTCCTATTTGAATAGCCTTTGAAATTTGTCTTTGGAAAGTTAAGTATAGTAGAACTTCTGTAGATTTTTCTTTAGATAAATTGTAATTTTCTTTATGTGCATTATCTGCAAGAAATGCAGCTTGTTTAAGATGTAGTAAACCACAAACACATTCTGGATTAATTAGAGCAAAATTAGGACTGATAAGTGACTTAATTCTCTCAATATCTTGTATGCGTAATTTACCACTACCTACTACTATTTCCACAAAACACAATCGACAGAGCAGATTATATAATAGGTAGCGTGCTAATTAACGTAGGTGTAATTGATATGGATCTTGAAAACGAAGAGAAATTTGCTCAAATAGAAAGCAGCCTAAGCCTAGAACAACAGAGGTTAGAGAAACTTTGGGATGCATATGAACAGCAAGAAAAAGATTTGAATGCTGCATTAGATCGCATTAATTTCTTAGAAGCAGATATAGAAACAAAACAAACTATGATTACTTCTTTACAAGAATTATTGATGGAAAGAGATGCCAAACTTCGCGATATGGAAATTGAAAGGCAAAGACAAGGTAAAGTTGAAGCTGAATATGAACCTCGAATAAAAGTAATGGAAGTTACTATGAATGATCAAACTGAAAAATATGATCGACTTTTATCAATAACTCAAGAAATGGAAGATGAATTAGACTTAGCTAGAAAATCATTGCATGCAAGAGATAGCTGGTTTAATCTAAATGTTAGTAGTCTGGAATCAATATCTGAAGTTATCAAAGAATGGCGTAGTATTCAAGCTGGGAAATTTCCAGCTGTTGGTGAAGCTAGTGGTCCTGGCGGCGGCAAATCTGAATTCGTTGGCGCTGTCTCAAAAATAAAGGGACTAGGTTCTATCAAAGCTGAAAATTTGTATGATTCTGGTTTTCATACCATTAGTGATTTAAAAGCTGCAAGCCTAGATGATATTTCAAGTGTTATAGGATTTACTAAACTCAGTGCTAGCAAAGTAGTAACTGGCGCAAAAGATCTTTAAAGTAGCATAAAATTAGATAGTATTGTCTCATTTCTAACTTCGGGATGGAATGACATTCCAAAAATATTTTTACTATTGTGTTTAACAATTTGTGGACTAGTTTTGGTTCTTGCTAACAATGTGAAATTATCTAATTTACCAACTGTATAATTGTGTATATTGTACGCTTGAAAGACATTCTCACAAAGTGGATTTTCTTTAATAGTTTTAACCTCTACCATACCTATCTCTATGTTTTCAATTATTTCGCTACCAAAAATAGAACAAACAATATGCATTCCTGAACATATACCCAGAATAGAGCCTTGGAAATTATAAAAAAGTTTCCTGAAAGTATCTAATTCTTTAATATAAAAATTATCTTTCAAAGAAGTGCCACAAATTATAATTTTATCAAATTGTGAAATTTTACTCTCGGTACATTGCCTATAATGTAATATCTTATGATTATCTCCAATAATTTGAGAAATTGGAAGAATAAATTCTCTCTCACTTAATTTTTTTTTACAAGTTGAAATTAAAAGCGTGCTCATTTCAAAAAAGCCTCCTGAATTTCTAAACGGCCTGAGTAATTGGAATAAAGTTTTTGTGTTTTAGCAACAGTTATAGATTTAGTGAATAATGGTGCATTAATCACAAAAGATTCAATTTCTCCACCCTCACCTGCTGGATTTATCCTATGGCTTGATTCTAAAGCCATCAAATGGTCTACACATTCTAGATCAATAGAACGCCCTAACCAAGAATCATCAAATGGCTCTGCTGCAACTCCAGTTATAATTGATTCGATATTATTAGATAACAATTCTTGAAGAATATCTCTTTGAGGCATTTGCCACAAGGGATTAAAGCACCATATATCTAAATCATTACAAATCTTTTGAATTCGTGTAGATTGATAAACTGATGCAATAGCTCCAGTGACAATCCCCTCTATTGAATATTTAGAAACGGCAGATCTAATAATATTCTTTAGGTCTCCTAATTCTTCTTCTTTGATGCCGCTTGTTTTCTTAGTAAGATGATTAATCCCCATAGCTTCAGCTTGGAGTTTTACCCATTCTATTGCAGGTGTATGAAACATCCAACTATCTTCTTTCTTTGATTGAAGCGTTAAAAGGCATGGAATTTCATGTTCATTGGAAGCGTATTGAAGTGCAAGATACGAATCTTTACCTCCGGAAAATAAAACTGCCAACTTCATCTGCGTTTCCTTTTAGCAATCAAATAAACTTCACTAGACTGTTTTCTAGAAGCTTCAGGAGACAAAGTACGAACGGAACCAAACTCATCTATGACTGCTTTACGGAATTCTTGGAAATCTGAACCTTCAAAAACTTTTACAACAAAAGCTTGTGCATTTCTTTCTGCTGCAATTTCTAAAGCTAAAGATGATAACTCGACTGAACGTGCTTGATCAATGGAATAATTACCTGATAAATTAGGACTCATATCTGAAATTACAACATCGGCCTTTGGAATTAAATTTTGCAACTCTTCTCTAATTTCAGTTTCTCTAAGATCTCCCTGAATAAATGTAGCACCCTTGAGTGGTAGGATATGTTGTAAATCAACTCCAACCAATTTACCTTCCCCCTCCATTAACTCTAAAGCTACTTGAGACCAACCACCAGGTGCTGCACCCAAATCTAGGACTATACTGCCTTTCTTGAAAATTTTACTTTTCTTCTGAATATCCATTAATTTGTATGCTGAACGTGCTCGATAACCTTCCCGTCTAGCTTTTCTTTGAAAGGCATCACTACGGCCTTGTCGACCTTGGCCTGGCATTTATCCTCCAGCCTTTTTTAGAGCCCATTCGGCAGCTTGACATATATTTCTATCAGCACCAGTTTTAGTCCTATTACGTATTATCTCTAAATGTGGCTTAACTAATGCAGGTTTATTTGAAGCAATATATCCTAATGCTTTAACAACTTCAACATGAATATACCAATCATCATTCTTTAGAGCTTTAGCCAACCTAGGAACTGCATGATAAACTACCATTGCATTCTTACTTCCTATTCTTCCAATTGCTTTTGATGAAGCCTTTCTAAGCTCAGAAGACTTACTTTCAATACCTTTGATTAAACCTGGAACGGCTGGTTTCATTGCATCGGGATTTGAAAGTCCAAGAATTCCAATACAGTCTGCAGCTCTTTCTTTCAAACGTTCACCTGAATTAAATGCTTTTATTACTTCTGGAGCTAACGATGCTGAAGGTCCGGGATATTTCTTAGCAAAATCTGTCAAAATCACTATTG
>Ga0206683_10000209_pt1 | contig 44360 bp, 47 predicted proteins | sample M280m12015metaG_FD_155483 | JGI IMG/M metagenome (GOLD analysis project Ga0206683, IMG submission 155483) | Ammonia-oxidizing marine archaeal communities from Monterey Bay, California, United States - M2 80m 12015 | ecosystem: Environmental > Aquatic > Marine > Intertidal zone | place: USA...
TTTACAACAGCCTCATGCGGTAATGTTGTATTGCTTAAGTTCACATTTATCATTCTTTCTTTTGCATATTTTACAGCTCTTTGGACAGCATCTGGAACAGCAGTTGCACTAGCTAAAGCAACTCCTACTCTTCCTGCTCCATCTCCTACAGCAACCATTGCATTAAAAGATAAGTTTCTTCCACCCTTAACTGTTTTGGACACTCTTCGAATTTTTATGACATTCTCTACTAAAGAAAATTCGTCATTATCTCTATTTCTATTTCTTCTAGGTCTTGAATTTCTTCTATTTTGGTTATTATTTTCCCTAGGCTTGTTATCAGTTTTATTATCAGTAGTCATTATTTATACCTCTATTCCGGATTCTCTTATTCCATCAGCTACCGCAGCAACTTTTCCATGATAAAGATTCCCTCCTCTATCAAAAACAACTTTTTTAACTCCGAGCTTTGAAATTTTCTCTCCAAATTCTAATCCCATTTTTTTTGAAGAATCTTTATTTATAGATATTGCTTCAGTCTTAATACTAGAGAGAGAGGCTAGCGTGATTCCTTTCGAATCATCAATCAATTGAAGATAAATATTTTTGTTGGATCTATAAAGAGAAACTCTTGGCCGGTCATTCGTTCCAGAAATTCTTTTTCTAACTCTTAAGTGCCTTTTATTTCTCCCCAAAGATCTGGTTTTTCTTGAAATTTTCATTATGCTGACCCACCTTCACCTGCTCCAACAGCAGATTTTCCTGATTTCCTTCGTATAACTTCATCATGATATTTAATCCCTTTGCCTGTAAAAGGATTAGGTTTTCTAATAATTCTAATCTTGGCTGCTTGTCTTCCAACATGTTCTTTGTCAGGACCTTCAATTATTAGTAAAGTTTGATCTTCAACAGAAAATTTATTCTCCCCTATTGGATCTACAGTTATTGAGTGAGAGAAGCCTAAACTCATTTCTAATGATTTCCCTTTAACTTGAGCTCTATAACCAGTACCAATTAATTGTAATTTTTTAGAGAATCCATCTGTGACGCCTGTGACCATATTAGAAATCAATGCTCTATATAATCCGTGCTTAGATTTAGTTTCTATATCTTCATTTTTTCTTGAAATTTTCAAAATACCATCAGACAAGTCTAAAGATATGTTTTGACTTGCAATCTTTTGATCTAATTGCCCCTTTGGTCCTTTAACAGACACAAGATCTTTATCTATTTTTATTTCCACTCCAGATGGTATCTGGATTGGTTGATTTCCAATTCTACTCATATTTTCCTCTTACCATACATAAAATAGAAGTTCCCCTCCAAGAGAAAGCTTCTTAGCTTCAATTCCAGTCATAACTCCTTTTGAAGTGGATATTATTGCAACACCCATTCCTGAGAAATAAGTAGGAATTTCATCTTTTTTAACATAAATTTTCAAACCTGGTTTAGAAACTCTTTTTAATCCAGATATTGCTGAAGATCCATCTTCAAAATATTTCAGTTTTACTGAAAGATTTGAAAAAATTTCTGAATTTTCTGAATTTTCTTCAGAGTATTCAGAAATAAAGCCTTCTTTATTTAAAACTTCTAAAATATTCTGGTTTAATTTTGATTTTCCAACAGAAACTTTTTCATGTTTAACCATGACAGAATTTCTGATTCTTGTAATCATGTCTGATATTTGATCTTCAATAGTCACAATAACCTCTATAAACTTCCTTTTCTTATTCCTGGCAAATGGCCTCTAAGGGCTAAATCTCTCATTGATATACGACTGAGTCCAAAAAATCTCATGTAGCCTCTTGGTCTACCAGTTTTTTGACATCTGTTTCTTACTCGAACAGGACTAGAATTTTTAGGCAACAAGTCTAGTTTTCTACGAGCTTCCATTTTTTCTTCAAACGAAGCTTTGGAAGAATTTGCAATTTCTTTCAAATCTTTTCGAATGCCTGAAAACTTTTCAACCATTCTTATTCTTTTATTATTTCTTGCAATAGCAGACTTTTTAGCCAATTAATACTCCTTAATTACTTTCAAAAGGCATTCCTAATAATTCTAACAATTTCTTAGTTTCGTTATCATCATTAGAATTAGTAACAATATTTATTTGCATACCTCTTAGTTTATCAATTTCATTGTAATCAATCTCTGGAAAAATAACCTGTTCTTGTAATCCTAATGAATAATTTCCATTTCCATCAAAGGATTTTGCTGAAACTCCTCTAAAATCTCTTACTCTTGGTAATGACACATTAAATAATTTATCAAGAAAAAACCACATATTGTTGGATCTAAGTGTTACAGAAAGTCCTATTACTTGTCCTTCTCTTAACTTGAAGTTAGCTATTGATTTTTTAGCTTTTCGTTCAATTGGTTTCTGACCTGTAATTAATTGTAAATCTCTTGCAACAACTTGTATTACATTAGATGACACTAAAGCTTCACCCAATCCCACATTTACTATTACTTTTGAAACTCTAGGGACTCTAAATTTATTAGTGAAACTAAATTCACTCATCATTTCAGGTATAATTTCTTCATTGTACTTAGATTTTAATCTTGGTATCAATTTTTCTATATTTGAATTTTCTTTTTGCTTTGTAGTCAACTAATTCTCCAGTTTTATTTCTTAGACTTTCGTACAATCCTGTTATATTTACCTGATTCAAGTTGCTCATAAGAAACTCTTCCTGATTCTGAGCTTTCAGGGTCAATGAACAATACATTAGATATATTAATAGGTGACTCCTTATCAACTATTCCTGATTGAGTAACATTTGGAGTGTTTTTAATGTGCTTTTTTGAAATATTTACACCCTCTACTATTACTCTTGAATTCTTTTTATCAACACTAATTATGTTTCCTTTTTTACCTTTATCTTTTCCAACTATAACTAGTACTTCGTCACCTTTTTTTATCTTAAATTTCTTACTCATAACTAAATAACCTCCGGGGCCAAAGACACAACTCTCATAAATTGCCTGTCTCTTAATTCTCTTGCAACAGGACCAAAAATCCTTGTTCCTCTAGGATTGTTGTCATCTCCGATAATAACGCATGCATTTTCGTCAAATCTTATATATGAGCCATCGTTTCTTCTTAGTTCTTTTTTTGTTCGAACAATAACAGCATTTACTACTTGATGCATTTTTACAGTTCCACCTGGTTGAGCGTCTTTTACTGTACAAGTAATAACGTCTCCTATACCAGCAAATTTAGTATGGCTATTGCCATTAATATTTATACAAAGAACCTCTCTTGCACCAGAGTTATCTGCAACTTTTAATCTTGTTTCTCTTTGAATCAATTAATTACCTCAACTAATTTCCATTTTTTTGTTTTAGATATTGGTTTTGAAAATTCTACAATAACATTATCTCCAACTTTTGCCTCTTCCTTTGGATCATGTGCAACTAGTTTAGTCAATCTTCTAGTGGATTTCTTATACAACCTGTCTTTTTGAGACCAAGAAACTCCTACTATAATTGTTTTATCAGGCGTGTCTGATATGACTTTCCCTGTTCTTCTAGTTCGATTACTGTCCATCTTGGTTATCTTTCTCGTTAATTTCTAATTTTTCTATAATTTTTCTCTCATTTATAACTGTAGAAATTCTAGCCTTGTCTTTTCTAAGTTTACCAATTTGGCTAGTATCACTAAGCTGCATAGATTTATGTTTAAATCTATTTTCCATGATTGATTTAAGGATTGATTCTTTCTCCTTAAGCAATGCTTCATTATCTAATTTTCTAATATCTTCTATATTCATTAAAACGCCAATTCTTCCCTAGAAATTATTTTTGTAGAAATAGGAAGTTTATGTCCAGCTCTTTTAAGAGCCTCTTTAGCTACATCTTCTGGCACATCGCCAATTTCAAATAAGATTCTTCCTTTTTTGACAACAGAAACCCATCTATCCACAGCTCCTTTTCCTCCACCCATTCTTGTTTCCGCTGGTCTGGCACTTACAGGTTTGTCAGGGAAAACTCTTATCCAAATTTGTCCCCCTCTTTTTACATGTCCTGTGATTGCTCTTCTTGCAGATTCAATTTGCCGAGCAGATATCCAAGAAGATTCTTGAGCTTTCAAAGCAAAATCTCCATTTACAATGGTTGACCCTCTAACGGCCATTCCTTTCATTTTACCTCTTTGTTGTTTTCTAAATTTTGTTCTACTAGGCTGTAACATTAAGTTTATCCTTTAGGGTTTGATTGGGTACTTTGATCTTGTTGTTCATTTCGATCAATTCTAGCTGTCTTAATTGCTAAAAGATTTTCTGCGGTAGGAATGATATCACCTTTATATATCCAAACTTTTACACCTATCACACCGTATGTTGTGTTTGCTTCACTAATTTCATAATCTATATCAGCTCTTAACGTATGCAGAGGAACTCTGCCTTGCATATATTTTTCTGTCCTAGCTATATCTGCTCCAGCCAATCTTCCTGATATAACAACTTTAATTCCTTCTGCTCCTACCTGCATCGTTCTCTGCATAGCAGTATTAACTGCTCTTCTAAAAGCAACTCTTCTTTGTAATTGCTCAGCGATCGATTCACCTACTAGTTTAGCCACTAATTCAGGTACTCTTATCTCATTAATATTAAGTCTTACCGTGTTTTTTGTTTTTTCTTCAAGAATTTTTTTCAACTCTTCAACTCTAGTTCCACCTCTACCTATAATTATTCCAGGCCTTGCTGTATATACAGTGACTGAAATATCCTGAGACCCTCTTTCTATTTCAATTTTAGAAATAGCGGCATTATCTCCAAGTTCCTTGTTTATCAAATCTCTCAATTCTCTGTCTTCGTTTAGAAGGGTAGCATATGCTTTCCCATTGTTTGCATACCACTGTGATTGCCAGTCTATAACTCCGCCTAATCGGAATCCTATTGGATGTGTCTTCTGTCCCATTTATACTTCCTCAGATCTTACTTCTATTGTTATATGTGATGAAGGTCTATCAAAAGCCCCGGCTCTTCCTCTAGCTCTAGGCTTAAATCTCTTCATTCTAGGACCTCCATCGGCAAAGATTTTTGAAACAATTAAATCTTCCTCATTTGCTGTATCTATATTTACAGCGTTTGCTATTGCAGAATTCAAAATTTTCAAAATTTCTAATGCAACAGGAGTTCCTAATAAATTTAGTTGAATTTTTGCATCTGTAACAGACTTAGATCTTATCAGATCAATTATACGTCTTACTTTATAAGGAGAATAACCTACATTTTTATTATGAGAAATTGCCATTAATTATTACCTCTTGAATGGCCCCTATACGTTCGAGTAGGGGAAAACTCACCTAATCTATGACCAACCATATTTTCACTTACAAATACTGGAACAAATTTTCTTCCATCATGAACTGCAAAAGTCACACCAACCATTTCTGGCATTATCATTGAAGATCTTGACCATGTCTTAATTGGTTCTCTGCTTCCAGATTCTTTTATCTTCTCTACCTTTTTGAGTAGTTTTGGGTCAACATAAGGACCCTTTTTTATAGATCTTGACATATTATCTATCGTACCTTCTTCTTAAAACCATTTTATCTGTTTTTTTGTTTCTTCTAGTTCTTTTACCTAATGCAGGTTTACCCCAAGGAGTTTTAGGATGAGACATACCTATACCAGCTCTACCTTCTCCTCCACCGTGCGGGTGAGCATTTGGAGACATTGCTGAACCTCTTACTGAAGGCCTTTTTCCTAATCTTCTAGAAGTTCCAGCACGTCCTAACTTTTTGTTTTTATTGTCAGGGTTAGAAACTTGTCCAATAGTGGCATTACAGGCACTTAAAACTCTTCTCATTTCTCCAGAAGGCAATCTTAATAAAGTATAACCTGCTTCATGAGCCATAACTTGAGCTGAAGTTCCAGCAGATTTCACCATTACTCCTCCTTTTCCAGGAGAAAGCTCAATATTGTGAACAACTGAACCTGTCTGCAATGATCCTAATTGTTTTGTATTCCCAATAGTATTTGCTGCCTCAGTTCCATTTTCAATGATATCACCAATGTTTGAATTATTTGGAGTAAGTATATATTTTCTAGTTCCATCTTCGTATCTAACTAGTGAAATTCTTGCAGATCTATTTGGGTCATACTCAACAGATTCAATTACAGCTTTTCCTGTTTTTGATCTCATAAAATCCAATATTCTATATCGTCTTTTATGACCTCCACCTCTATGCCTTACTGTGATTCTACCTTTATTGTTTCTTCCACCTTTTTTTGTCAAAGGAGCTAAAAGAGATTTATATGGTTCACTTGTGGTTATATCTGAAAAATCATCAACTACAGCATCTCTTCTGCCTGCAGTAGTAGGTTTCAATTTTTTTGTTGCCATTTTTTATGCTCCCTCATAAAGAGTTATAGAATCTCCTAGTTTTAAAGTCACCATCGCTTTTTTCCATGATGGCGTTAAAACTCTATTTCTTCCATAAGTCTTATTTTTGCCTTTTACTTTCATAACATTTACATCCTCGACCGTAACATCAAAAACTTCTTCGATAGCTTGTTTTATTTGTATCTTATTAGAATTTTTGTGCACCTTAAATACATACTTGTTACTCTCTTGTAACATTGAACTTTTTTCGGTAATTATTGGAGATATTAAGATTTCTTCATTAAGCATTTTTTTTCACAGTCTTTCTAGCGCTCTTTGCTGGAGCTTTCTTTGCTGGAGCTTTCTTTGCTGGAGCTTTCTTCGCTGGAGCTTTCTTCGCTGGAGCTTTCTTCGCTGGAGCTTTAAATTCAGGGTTCCCCCAAAGTTTCTGGATTTTTTCAACAGCATTAAGTTCAAAAATTATATTTTTTGGTTTTAGCAATTGATATACATTTAACAAGCCTGCTTCAATCACATTAATATTATTTAAATTTTCACATGATTTCTTAAGGATTTTATTGTTTTCATTTGTAACAAATAAAATACTTCCTTGCAATTCAAGTGATTTCAGACAATCCATAACACTTTTTGTAGAAGGAGATTCTGATACAGGCGCTTCTTCTATAATATTGACTTCAGAATCTTTCAATTTTGCAGAAAGAGCTATCTTCAACGCCTTTGATTTCATTTTCTTATTTAGAGATTTTCTAATATTTTTAGGATGTGGGCCATGTGCAACTCCTCCACCAACCATAATAGGGGATCTTTTAGATCCAACTCTTGCTCTTCCACTTCCTTTTTGAGGTCTTAATTTTTGACCAGCATAATTTACATTTGCTCTAGTCTTTGTTCCTTTGGTCCATTGTCGCTGATTAGCTAGATAAACATGAATTGATTGATGAAGCAAGTCAGCATTAAATTCATGTTCCCATACACTTGGGTCTAGATCCAAAGATTTTAATGTCTTCCCTAAATTATTTTTTACTTCTATTTTCAAAACTTACCTTTTTCTTATTATTGAATTTCTATTCTTAAAGTTGAACCATTAGGTCCTGGCACTGATCCTTTTATAACAAGGATGTTGTTATCGTTATCAATTTTAGCAACTCTCAGACCAGTTATTGTTGAAGTTTCATTTCCATAACGACCTGGCATTCTTGTGCCGGGCCAAACTCTCCCGGGTGATGATCCAGCTCCAATAGAACCTATTGCTCTGTGCCTGTCTGATTGACCATGAGTTTTAGGTCCCCCTTTAAAGCCATATCTTTTTACTCCTCCAGAAAAACCTTTACCCTTTGAAGTCCCTGTAACTTTTATTTTTGTATTTTCTTCAAAAATTTCAGTTGTTATTTTTTGACCTACTTCTATTTGGTCAAAATCTTCGGCTAAAAATTCTTGGAGTATTGAAAATTTTCCCCCAGAACGTTTTTGGTGTCCTGATTGTGGAGAATTAATTCTCTTACTTTCTAAAAAACCTACTTGGACAGAATCATACCCATCCTTAGAAGTAGTTTTGACTTGAGTAACAGTACAAGGACCTGCCTGAACTAGTGTAACAGGCAATGCGTTTCCATTGTCATCATATATTAATGACATTCCAAGTTTTTTTCCTATTATTCCATTTATTTTCATCAATTTCTCTTTAATTTCCTAATTATAGTTTTATAGCTATATCAACTCCAGATGGAACACTTAAGCTGGTCAATGAGTCAATCGTTTTTGATGACGGTTCTAATATGTCTATTAGTCTTTTATGTGTTCTCAATTCAAAATATTCTCTGGAATCCTTGTTTACATGAGGAGACCTTATTACAGTAAACATTCTTTTTGTTGTTGGCATAGGTACAGGCCCAGCAACCCTAGCACCAGTTCGTTCGGCTGTTTCTAAAATTTGTTGTGCAGAAACATCAAGAACTCTATGGTCAAAAGCTTTTAATATTATCCTCATTTTTTGGGTTGGTGGCATTAGCTTTCCTTTCCTTTGATTCCTGAAATTTCAGTTGCTATATGAGTTGGTACTTTAGCATAATGATCCAATTCCATTGAAAAACTTGCTCTACCTGTTGTTAAAGATCTCAAAGTTGTTGCATATTGAAATGTTTCTCCCAAAGGAACATATGCTGTAATATTTTGAGAATTTGTTTGTTGTTCCATGCTTAAAATTTGTGCTCGTCTAGAGTTCAAATCTCCTAAGCAGTCTCCTAAAAATTCTTCAGGAGTAACTATATCTATTTTCATTATTGGTTCCAAAAGAGATGGTGATCCACTCGTCATTGCTGCTTTAAATGCCATTGAACCTGCTATCTTAAAAGCCATTTCAGAAGAGTCAACGTCATGGTGAGAACCATCTGTTAGAACAGCTTTGACATCCACAACTGGATAACCTGCAATAACACCACTGGTAGCAGCTTCTCTGAAACCAGACTCAATGGGTTTGTAAAATTCAGTCGGCAGAGTAGCACCAGTGATTTCAGATTCGAATTGAATACCAGAACCTGGTTCCAAAGGCTCAATTCTCAAAGTACAATCTCCATATTGCCCTTTACCACCAGATTGTCTTATAAATTTACCTTGTTTTTCAGAAGATTTTGTAACAGTTTCTCTGTAAGCAACTTTAGGAGCTCCTTGTATTGCGTCAACATCAAATTCTCTTCTAAGTCTTTCTACAATAACATCTAGATGCAATTCTCCCATTCCAGCTAATACAGTTTGTCCAGATTCTTCATCAGTCCAAGTTTGAAGAGTTGGATCTTCTCCAGCAAGCCTAGCTAAAGATTCACCCATTTTATCTTGATCTGATCTAGTTTTTGGTTCTACTGCTACTGAAAGCACAGGATCTGGGAAGTCTATAGACTCTAATAACAATGGATTTGATTGATCACAGAGTGTATGGCCAGTGATTGCATCTTTTAATCCAATCGCAGCAACAATTTCTCCAGCCTTTGCCTCTTTAATCTCTTCTCTAGAATCAGCATGCATTTTCATCAATCTACCAGCTCTTTCTCTAGATCTTGTAGACGCATTATAAACGTTTGAACCTGATGTTAATATACCTGAATAAATTCTCAAATATACCAATCTCCCAACATGTTGATCAGTAACGACTTTAAAAACCAATGCACTGAAAGGGTCTGATGAGTCAGGTTTTCTTTCGATTTCAACAGATTCATCCGAAACGTCAGTTCCTTTAATAGAAGGGACATCAACTGGAGAAGGCAGATAGTCTATGACCGCATCTAAAAGAGGATGAACACCTCTATGCCTTAATGCTGAACCACATAAAACAGGAAAAATTTCTAAATTAAGCACCGCTTTTCTCAATGCTGCTTTCAATTCTTCTTCAGATATTTCTTGATCATCTAGAAACTTGTTCATCAATGCGTCGTCTGTTTCGGCTATTTTTTCAATAAGTTCATTTCGATATTTCTCTACATTTTCTTTGTATTCATCAGGAACGTCTGTTTCTTTATGCTCAACGGCGTCTTCTGATTCATATATAAATGCTTTTTTTTCTAATAGATCGATCATACCCAGAAAAGAAGATTCTGCACCCATTGGAATTTGCAATGGCACAGCGTTAGCTCCAAGTCTATCGTGAACTGTTTGAACTGCATTATAAAAATCAGCCCCTAACCGATCCATTTTATTTACAAAAATCATTCTTGGGACTTTATAATCGTTAGCTTGTCTCCATACTGTTTCAGATTGTGGTTGAACTCCTGAAACAGATTCTAGTACAACAACTCCGCCGTCTAAAACTCTTAGAGATCTTTGTACTTCAGCAGTAAAATCAACGTGTCCAGGTGTATCAATAATATTAACTTGATGGTTTCTCCACGAAGCATTGGTAGCCGCTGATCCAATAGTTATACCTCTTTCTCTTTCAAGAGACATAAAATCCATTACTGTAGTACCATCATCAATATCACCTATCTTATAGGTTTCCCCTGTAAAATATAGAACTCTCTCGGTTACTGTAGTTTTACCAGCATCAATATGAGCTATAAAGCCTATATTTCTTACTTTTGATAAATCTTGATCTGCCATAATTTTCTTTCTAATCACCATCTATAATGGGCAAAAGCTCTGTTTGCTTCAGCCATTCTATGAGAATCTTCTTTCTTTTTAATTGCATTTCCAGTATTATTGACCGCATTTAAGAATTCTGTGTATAAAGAATCCTGAATGGCTTGTCCTTTATTAGCTCTAGCAGCTTCAACAACCCATCTATGAGCTAAAGCGACTCTTCTTTTTGGTCGGATTTCAACTGGGACTTGATATGTAGCTCCACCAACTCTTCTTGGTTTAACTTCTAAAGTTGGCATAGTGTTTCTCATCGCTTCATCAAATAATTCAATGCCTGGGCGTTTTATTTCTTTTTCTAATTTATCAATGGCTGCGTAAACAACTTTTCTAGCAACAGATTTTTTACCACCTATCATCAATCTATTGATAAATTTAGATAAATCTGTGCTTCCATATTTTGGATCAGGATTAATTTTTCTAATTATTGCTTTTCTTCTTCGTGACATGATTTACCTTTTAATATATTAGCCTTGATCCTTAATGGCTCCGTATTTACTTCTTCCTCTTTTTCTTCCTTCTACACCAGAAGTATCCAGAGCACCTCTTACTATGTGATATCTAACACCAGGAAGATCCCTAACACGTCCACCCCGAATCAATACAACAGAATGCTCTTGTAAGTTATGTCCTTCTCCTGGAATATAAGCTGTTACTTCCATTCCATTTGTCAGTTTTACTCTAGCTACTTTTCTTAAAGCTGAATTAGGTTTTTTGGGAGTAACTGTTCTAACTTGAAGGCAAACACCCCTCTTCTGTGGGCTTCCAAATCTGTCATTTGTCATTTTTTTTGTCAACGAATTAAACCTAAATCTTAAGGCCGGAGCTTTTGCTTTTTTCCTCCCGCTTGTTCTAGGTTTCTTAATTAACTGATTCACTGTAGGCATATCAATTCCTTTATATGCGTTTATTGTTTATTTCATTTAAATTAGATATTTAATTTAAAAGCTTATTGATACCACAAACTACTAGTATACGAATTTTATGCATGAAACGTCAATGAAAAAAGGTTAAATTTCTAAGTAATTTTTGCAAATAATGTTTTATTCATCTAGATTTTCATTATAAAATCATAAATATCAAGTATAAAAAAATATAACTATGTACAAAAATATTACTCTTTTAGGGTTCAATTTAAGAACAGAGGATTACTTAATCAAGATAATTAAGGACAATTTCAATTCTATTAATATATTTTGTATTGAAGATTTTAATATTGACAAAGACCATGAAAGCATTTCAATAAAAAGTAAAAAAAATAATCATCCTTTAATTGAACGGGGTGCAAATTCTCCAAAATTGAAAAAAATTGAAACTAAATCAAATATTGATAATTTAAGTATTATTAATTTACCTGCTTCATTTTCTGAAAATTATTCTAAGCTAATTGAATTTGATTTTCCTAAAATTTTCAATTTTGAAGATCATACAATTTTTGAATCTTATTTTTATGATAATAAAGATTTTTCTAATCAAATAATAACAATCCCCATTTCTGAAAAAGACTTAATAACAAAAATATTTGTTTGTTTTTATCAATCAAGCAATAAACAAGAAAATAATCAAACAGAACAAATAATCAATCAAGGAATTTTACAAATAGACACTGAAAAATATCTAGTTACTCTAGAAGGGGAAAAAATAGATCTTACATTTAAGGAATTGGAACTACTTAAAGTTTTAGCTTCTAACCCTGGAAGAGTTTTTTCTAGAGAAAACCTCCTTAAGATCATATGGGATTATGATTATTATGGTGGAACTAGAACTGTTGATGTGCACGTGAGAAGGCTTAGAAGAAAAATACAAGATCATAAATATAACTTCATAGAAACAATATGGAATGTTGGATATAAATTCAATGAGATAGAAGTAGGATAATAAAATGAATAAAAATTCTGATACTAAAGAATATATTTTACGACAAGCATCTGAGCATAATGTAAAGTTTATAAGATTATGGTTTTGTGATGTTCTAGGCAGATTAAAAGGCTTTGCAATCAATGTAGAAGATCTTGAAGATTGCATAGATAAAGGAGTTGTTTTTGATGGAGGAGCTATTGAAGGTCTTGCAAGACAAGGAGAATCAGACACTATAGCTACTCCAGATTTAAATACATGGCAAATTCTTCCATGGAGGCCTGATGAAAATTCTGTAGCTAGGCTTTTCTGTAATTTGAATTCTTTCAGTAATAAAGGAAAGGTTATTGATAGTCGAGAGGTACTACAAAAAAAATTATTAGATGCTAATAAAAATGATTACAAATTTTATATTTCTCCAGAGATTGAATATTACTTCCTAGACAATAACAAAAACCTCGTTGACGAAGATGATGCAGGATACTTTGATCAAAGGTCAGTAGTTAACAGAGGTTCAAATTTAAGAAGAGAAAGTGTTTTAAGTTTAGAAGAAATGGGAATCCCCGTAAGGTCTTCTCATCATGAAGCTTCCATGAATCAACATGAAATTGGATTAAGGCACACTGATGCTCTAACTATGGCAGACTCAATTATAACTGCTCGATTAGTAGTAAAGCAAACAGCTTTAAATCATAATGGGTTTGCAACTTTTATGCCTAGGCCTTTCGGAAATTTAAATGGTAGCGGATTACATTTATACTTATCTCTATATCAAGGGGAAGAAAATGTTTTTTCATCTCAAAACAAACAGAAAGATTTATCAAAACAAGGTGAAAATTTTATGGCAGGTATTTTAGAATATTCTTCAGAGATGAGTATTCTTACTAATCAATGGATAAATTCTTATAAAAGATTACTTCCAAACTTAGAGGCACCTGTAGCTGGAAAAGATTTATCTAATAGTATTTCAGATATCATTCGAATCCCTCATATTTATAAGGAGGATAAAGACAATGCAAGAATAGAATTTAGACTTCCAGATTCAGCTTGTAATCCATATTTAACTTTTTCTGCAATTCTTCATGCAGGATTATTGGGTATAGAAAACGATTTGAAAATAGATAAAAAATGGAAGTCAAATATTCCTTCAAGTCTATATGAAGCAATCAAAGTATCTGAAAACAGCAATTTTTTAAAAGACGCAATTGGGAATGAAGCCTATAATAGTATCTTAGAGAATAAAGAAAAAGAGTGGATTGAACATCATTCAGTAGTTACAGATTACGAGCGGGATTACTACATGAAATTTTTGTAGTCATAAGATTTTATAATCAAAATGGATGTTTCAAAAAATTCAAATAATTTAATATTTTTGTAATACATTTAGAGTCATATTTAAACCTTTAGATGTTTTTTTTAAAATGAACCGAAGATTAGACAAATTGAAAAATTTATATAACCTTTCACAAAAAGGGTTATGTACCTACCACATGGATAAAGACGCATGTGGAGTAGGGGTTGTTGCAAATATTAAAGGTAAAAAATCTAACACTATTGTAAAAGATGCATTAGACGTCTTGGTAAATTTGGAACACAGAGGTGCTTGTGGGTGTGACCCTGAAACGGGAGACGGAGCAGGAATCACACTGCAAATACCTGACAAATTTATAAGAAAACAATTAGAACTTTCAGGTATTATCCTTCCAAAAGAAGGTGAATATGCAACTGGAATTTTATTTTTACCTCAAGACGAAAAATTAAGAAAAAATATACTACAAATAGTAAAAGATGTTCTCAATACCAGCGAAAGTAAATTATTACATATAAGAAAAGTCCCTACTAACCCTACAGCAATAGGGGTTTGGTCAAGAGATGCAATGCCTGAAATAGAACAGGTTTTTGTAGAAAACAATAGCAATTTAAACGATGAAGATTTTTCTAGAAATCTTTATATATTAAGAAAAAAAATTGAAAGCAGAGTTGAAGATCTCAAGAATCAAAGCAACAAACTAATTTTAGATAATGAATTTTATATTTGCTCTTTATCAAACAAAATTATTATATATAAAGGATTACTAAAAACTGAACAGGTTGCTAATTTTTATCTAGATCTTAAATCTAAAGAAATAGAAAGTTGCTTTGGTTTAGTTCATTCAAGGTTTTCAACAAATACACTTGGTTCGTGGAAATTAGCCCATCCCTACAGAATGCTAGCTCATAATGGAGAAATAAATACTGTTAGAGGGAATAGAAATTGGATAAAGGCTAAAGAACAAAATTTAGTAAGTAAAAAATTCCCAAATAATCAAGACATTCTTCCAATTTGCGAAGAAGATGCTTCAGATACTGCCTCATTAGATAACGTGTTTGAACTTCTTTTTCATGGAGGTAGACCTATTGAACATGTTGCTTCAATGATGATCCCAGCTGCTTGGGACCATAATGATCAAATGGATCAAAAAACAAAGGATTTTTATCAATATCATTCTGGCCTTATGGAGGCATGGGATGGTCCTGCTATGGTTGCTTTTACAGATGGTAATAAATTAGGGGCATGCTTAGACAGAAACGGATTTAGGCCTTTTAGATACACCGTTACTCATGATGATATTTTGATAATGTCATCAGAAACAGGTGTTCTAAATATAGATTCTAAAAAAATCAAACTTAAATCTAGAATGACTCCTGGAAAAGGATTTTTAGTTGATTTTGAAGAAGGCAGAATAATTGATTCTGAGGAAATCATGGATCGATTAGTGAATCAAAAACCATACTCAGAATGGTTAAATAAAAACTCTTTAAACCTTGATGCCATTCAAGAGAAAAAAAGTTCATTTAATTACGAAGGAGTAGATCTTCTAGAACAGCAAATGGCTTATGGCTTTTCAAATGAAGATGTAGAAATTCTAATTAAGCCAATGAGTAGTACTGGAAATCAACCAAATGGATCCATGGGAAATGATACTCCTTTAGCTGTTTTATCTGATAAGCCACAAAATTTATTCTCTTACTTTAAACAACTTTTTGCTCAAGTTTCTAATCCACCATTAGATCCTATTAGAGAGAAAATGGTTACACAAATGAGCATCTTAGTAGGTAAAAGAGGAAACTTATTATCAGAATCATCCGAACATGCTGAGTTACTTAAAATTGAAAGACCAATTTTATTAAATGAGGAAATCGACAAAATATTAGAAGTTGAAAGTAATGGAATTAAAGCTAGACGAATTTCTACTCTTTATGATGTAAATAAAGGTAAAAAAGGATTCAAAGATGCACTTGAAAATATAAAAAAAGAAGCAGAAAGATTAATTAAAGAAAATGTTTCAATAATTATTTTGTCTGATAGAGGAGTAAATGAAAAAAATGGAGCACTTCCATCTCTTCTTGTAGCAGGAACATTGCATCATCACCTGATTCGAAATAATTTAAGAGATAAAGTTGACTTGATTTTTGAAACCGGAGAAGCAAGAGAAGTTCATCATTTTGCACTGTTATTTGGGTATGGAATTTCGGCAATAAACCCATTCATAGCTTTAGATACTATTATAAGCTTATCTGAAAAATCTAATTCAATAAAAAACCAATCTAATTACTGTAAAGCTTCTATTTTAGGTGTTTTGAAAACAATGTCTAAAATGGGTATTTCTACTTTACAAAGCTATATGGGAGCCCAACAATTTGAAGCGTTGGGCATAGGAGAAGAATTAATTGATAGTTCATTTACCTGGACCCCATCTAGAATTGGAGGTATAGGATTGGATGAGATTAGTGATGATTATCTCATTTTCCATAATAATGCATTTTCAAATTCAGAAATCCCTTCAAACTTAAAACTAGATTTAGGGGGACTATATTTATGGAGAGGAACAGGAGAAAGGCATATGTGGTCTCCAGAGACTATTTCTCTTCTTCAAAAAGCATCAACTCAAGATGACAAAGAAGCATATAAAGAATTCGAAGAAACAGCAAACAAAGATTTCTATGGTGATATATCAATAAGAAATCTTTTAGAAATTGATTATGAGAATTCAAAACCAATAGATATCACAGAAGTTGAATCTGAAATCAATATATTAAAAAGATTTGCAACTGGAGCAATTTCTTTAGGTTCTATTTCAAGAGAAGCCCATGAAACGCTTGCCATAGCTATGAATCGCCTAGGAGCAAGATCAAATACAGGAGAAGGAGGAGAAGATGAATCAAGATATATTCCTGATTCAAATGGAGATTCAAGAAACTCTGCTGTAAAACAAGTTGCTTCAGGAAGATTTGGGGTTACCACAAATTATCTTGTCAACGCAAAAGACATACAAATAAAAATGGCGCAAGGTGCAAAGCCTGGAGAAGGCGGTGAAATTCCAGGGCATAAAATTTCTGATTATATTGCATCAATAAGAAAAACAACTCCAGGTGTTGAATTAATATCTCCTCCTCCACATCACGATATATATTCTATTGAAGATATGGCTCAATTGATTCATGATCTGAAAAACGTTAATGAAAATGCAAGAATACACGTTAAGTTAGTTTCAGAAGTGGGTGTTGGTATTATCGCTGCAGGAGTTTCTAAAGGGAAAGCTGATGTGGTGCTTATTTCAGGTTTTTCAGGTGGAACAGGGGCCTCTCCATTATCATCTATAAGGCACGCAGGATTACCATGGGAATTGGGTGTAGCTGAAACTCAACAAGTTCTCGTCGAACAAGGCCTTAGAGACAGAATCATTGTTCAGACGGATGGACAAATCAAAACAGGTAAAGACGTTGCAATTGCCGCTATGCTAGGAGCAGAAGAATGGGGGGTTGCCACCGCATCATTAATCACAATGGGATGCATAATGTTAAGAAAATGTCATTTAAACACATGTACCGTAGGAGTAGCAACTCAAGATCCAGAATTAAGAAAATTGTTTAAAGGTACTCCTGAAGCTGTTGTTAATTATTTTAAATTTCTTACAAAAAGTCTTAGACAAGAAATGGCTCAATTAGGTTTCAAAACTGTAAATGAAATGGTTGGAAGAGTAGACAAATTAATACAAAGAAAAAATATTGATCACTGGAAAGCAAAAAAAATAGATTTATCCAGAATGCTACATAAGCCAAATGGTATTGAAGGGCAAAAACCATTTTGTAATATATCACAAGACCATCAACTTGATTTAGCTTTAGACAATAAAATAATAAAAAAAATAAATATAGAAAATATTTCAAAAGAAAAACAAGAATTGAACTTTAAAATTAAAAATATAAATAGAACTGTTGGAGCAATCATTTCTGGTATGCTAACCAAAAAATTTGGTGAAAAAGGGATTCCTGTGGATAACTTAAAAATCAATTTTGATGGGTCTGCAGGTCAAAGTTTTGGTGCTTTTCTCTCAAAAGGAATTTTCTTTAATCTTACAGGTGATGCAAATGATTATTTTGGGAAAGGCCTCTCTGGAGGAAAGATAATAGTGAAACCTGACAATCTAAACAGTGATTTTATCCCGGAAGCAAACATAATTATTGGAAATGTAGCTCTATATGGAGCAACTGGAGGAGAAGTCTATATAAACGGAAAAGCTGGAGAAAGATTCTGTGTAAGAAACTCTGCTGCGGAAGCAGTAGTTGAAGGAATAGGGAATCACGGCTGCGAATACATGACTGGTGGAAATGTAGTTGTACTTGGAGAAGTAGGAAGTAATTTTGGAGCTGGTATGAGTGGAGGAATAGCGTATATTTACGATCCAAACTCTACTTTTGAACAAAACTTTAATTCTGAACTATCAGATATAGATAAAGTTTTAGTAAAATCAAAAGACGAAGAAAAATTATTAAACCTTATTAATAATCACATAAAATATACTAATTCTAATCAAGCTAATAAAATAATAAAAAATTGGAAAAATGAAATAAGTAAATTCAAAAAAGTTATTCCAAGAGATTATGCAAAAATATTAAAAAAAGAAGAAATGAAAAGAAAAGAAAAAATTAATGGGTAAAGTTTCAGGGTTTAAAGAAGTTAACAGAAATACAGAAAAACGTCTTCCTATCGATAAAAGGGTTAAAAACTGGAAAGAAATTTATGTTCCCTGGTCAAAAAAAGAAGCTTCTGTTCAAGCTTCAAGATGTATGGATTGTGGAGTGCCTTTTTGTAACAATGGGTGCCCGCTAGGAAATCTAATTCCAGAATGGAATGACCTTGTGTACAAGCAAGACTGGGAAACTGCTTATAAAAGGCTATCTGCAACAAATAATTTTCCGGAATTTACTGGAAGAATTTGCCCAGCTCCCTGTGAAACATCATGCACTCTATCAATCAATAATGACCCAGTAACTATAGAAATGATTGAAAAAAATATAATAGAAAAAGCATTTGAATCTGGATTTGTAAAGCCTGAACCCCCAAAGGTTAGAACTGGAAAAAGAATAGCGGTTATAGGTTCAGGACCAGCTGGACTGGCAGCATCTCAGCAACTAAACAGAGCTGGACATAAGGTTACTGTTTTTGAAAAAAGTGAAGAACCAGGAGGCTTACTTAGATACGGCATACCAGAATTTAAATTAGAAAAAAGTGTCGTTCGAAGAAGAATTGAATTAATGGAAAAAGAAGGAATTGATTTTATATGCTCTGCTAACGTAGGAATAGATATTACTGCAGAAGAACTAAAAAAAGAATTTGATGCTGTTTGTCTAGCAGGTGGCTCGACTGTTCCGAGAGACCTTCCAATAGATGGAAGAAGTTTAAACGGAGTTCATTTTGCAATGGAATTCTTATCTCAACCAAACTGGGAGGAAAATTCAAAAAAAGTTCCTATATCTGCAAAAAATAAAAATGTAGTAGTAATTGGAGGTGGAGATACTGGAGCTGATTGTTTAGGTACTTCCATAAGGCAAGGAGCAAAAAAAATCACTCAAATTGAGATTTTGCCAGAACCTCCTGAATCTAGAAATAAAAACAATCCTTGGCCTGAATGGCCCATGGTTCTCAGAACTTCTTCAGCTCATGAAGAAGGAGGTGAACGAGAGTACAATGTATTGACTAAAAACTTCTCAGGAAATGGAAAAGTAGAAAAATTAGTTTGTGAAAAAGTTGAATGGATCGATAATAAAGAAACAGGAAGGCCTGATTTAAAACCTATCGAAAACAGTTTATTTGAAATAAAAGCAGATTTAGTGTTATTAGCAATGGGATTTGTTCATCCTTTACAAGAAGGGTTACTAAATAAATTAAATGTTGATTTTGACAAAAGAGGAAATGTTAAAACTGATAATAATTTAATGACTAACATTGATGGCATTTTTTCTTGTGGTGATATGCAAAGGGGACAATCTTTAGTAGTTCATGCTATTGCAAGCGGTCGAACATGTGCAAAAAAAATTGATTTATTTCTTGAAGGAAAATCTAATTTGCCTGATGTAAGAGGATATTTCAGAAATATAAAATAGAAAATTGGAATTTTAGATGTCTAATATAAAGATATCAATTAATCAAATAAACACAAAAGTTGGCTCATTACATTCCAATAGCAAAAAAATTACTCAAAAAATTAGAGAAGCTATTGAAAAAAATTGTGATATAGTTTGTTTTCCTGAACTAACAATAACTGGATATCCTCCAGAAGACTTAGTTTTAAGTAATACATTTATTCAAAATAACAGAGATGCTTTGAACAATATCATAGAGTCTACAAATAACATAACTGCAATAGTTGGGTTTATCGACCAAGAAGAAGATAAAATTTATAATTCAGCAGCAATAATCTCAAATCAAAAATTAATAGCAATATATAGAAAAAATAAACTTCCGAATTACGGAGTTTTTGATGAAAAAAGATATTTTTCATCAGGTAATCAAATAATTACTCTAAGCAATAAAAATATTAAGATAGGCATTAGTATATGTGAAGATATATGGGAAGATTTTGAGGTATGCAAAGTCCAATCTGAACTAGGGTGCAATCTATTAATAAATATCAATGGGTCTCCTTTTGATAAAGAAAAGAAGTTTCTTAGAGAAAAATTATTGTCCAATGTTTCAAAAGATTGCAATGCTTATTTAGTGTATGTTAACGCAATAGGAGGTCAAGACGAGCTAGTTTTTGATGGTAGCTCTTTAGTCTATGATAATAAAGGGGAAAAAATTTTAGGCATGCCTAGTTTCAAAGAAAAAACAGAAGAAATACAAATAGAAATTGAAACAAAAAAAACTATTAAAAAGATTATTAATAAGTTTGTTGTAATTGAAAAAAACATTGATGTAAACTCTCATAAAAAAATTTCCCGTTCATCAAAAATATCCAGTTCGTCAAAAATTCAAGATGTTTTAGATGCTTTAATATTAGGAACAAAGGATTATGCAAATAAAAATGGGTTTAAAAAATGCTTGGTTAGTCTATCAGGTGGAATAGATTCTGCTTTAGTCACTACAATTGCTTGTAAGGCTATGGGTAGTAAAAATGTAACAGCTGTAACGCTTCCTTCTAAATATTCTTCATCTCATTCTGTTTCAGATTCAGAGGATTTATGCAAAAACCTAGGAATTCATTTGATTTCCATACCTATACTTAATGCACACAAATCAATGTTAGCTAGTCTTGATAGCATTTTTAAAGGTACCAAAGAAAATAACGCTGAAGAAAATTTACAAGCAAGAATTAGAGGAAATATCATAATGGCTATTTCAAATAAATTTTCTTGGCTAGTATTATCAACTGGAAATAAATCAGAGATGGCAACCGGTTATGCTACTCTATACGGTGATATGGCTGGAGGTTTTTCTGTTTTAAAAGATGTTCCTAAAACATTAGTATACGAGCTTTCAAACTATATAAATACAGGAAAAGAAATAATTCCAACAAACATCATAAAAAAACCCCCTTCTGCCGAATTAAAACCTGATCAATTTGACCAAGATTCATTACCTGATTATAAAACTTTAGACATGATAATTGAACTTTATATAGAAAATAAAGAAAATTTCAATAAAATTGTGAACAATAAAGAAATACAAAAAAATATATCCAAGCAAGAAATATTAGACATATTAAAAATGATTGATAGCAACGAATACAAAAGAAGGCAGGCTCCACCTGGAATTAAAATAACTCCGCTAGCTTTCGGAAGGGACAGAAGATACCCTCTAGCTTCTGATTATAAGTATACTTACACCGAATATAAATCTTCATAAAAAATTCATATTTCTAAACTATAATAAAATCATGAAAATTAATAAAATTATAATCTTTATATTTTTTACTTTTATAGTTTTTGTAGGTTGTGACAACCAAGATTGGGAAGAAGCCCAAATAAGTAAAAAATATAGCCCAATAGAAATTTCAGAAATTTTAGGGAAACACTATAGAGATATTTTTTCTGAAGTAGTTGAATCAGTGGTTCAAATAAATTTGTATAATCTAGATTCTAATGGTATTCCTACAAATAGATCTGGGGTTGGTTCAGGTTTTTTTTGGGATAAAGAAGGAAATATTCTTACAAATTATCATGTAATACAGCCTGCGATATCATCAAAAAACACTTCAATATTAGTCAGAACTTTTAATAATGATGAATATAAAGCAGAAATAAAAGGATATGATTCATATTCAGACTTAGCCGTAATTAGAATAAATAAAAACATGGCAAATAAAGATCTTTCTCCTTTAGAACTACATGATTCAGATATAATTTCCCCTGGGGAAATAACTTTGGCTATCGGGAGTCCTTTTGATCAAGAATTTACACTTACTACTGGGATCGTAAGTGCGATAGGAAGAACATTAGACTCAAGCTTTACACCCTACAAGATCCCAAGTGTTATTCAAACAGATGCCGCAATTAATCCAGGAAATTCTGGAGGGCCTTTGCTTAATTCAAAAGGTAAAGTAATAGGAATAAATACACAAATAAAAAGTAATTCGAGGCAAAACTCTGGAGTTGGATTTGCGGTTCCTATAAATTTAGCAAAACAAGTTGTGCCTAGTATCATTGACGGAAATAAACATTTATATTCTTATCTAGGCATAAATGCATTAAATTTAGATTATGGATCAAGAATTAGAGCGAATGTAGAAGATAATTTTAAAGGAGTTTTAATATTAAATGTACTTAATGAAGGACCTGCTCACCTTGCTGGTGTAAAAGGAGATTCATCTATGCAACCAGATCTAAATTTTGATGGAGTCATAATAACCAAAATTGATACTTACAAAGTGGATACATTTGAAGACTTAATGTCCTATTTAGCTCTTAACACTAAGGCTGGGGATATAGTAAAAATAGAAGTAGTGAGAGATTATAAATACATAGATATAGAAGTTATCCTTCAAGCAAGACCAGATTAAAAAAATATTGAAGACATATAACTTGAACCTATTAGAACATTTGTGCTATATTCATTAAATACTAACATCTAGGAGAAGTTAAAGTGGCTAACAAAAAAACTGTTAAAACTGAAAATAAAACTATTGAACTGACAATTGAGCAAATAGAAAAAAGTTTCGGTAAAGGCGCCGTCATGAGAATGAATGAGTCTAGTAATCTTTCTCAAAATATACAGGCAATTTCTACAGGATCAATGAGTCTTGACCAAGCTCTCGGAATAGGCGGAATCCCTCGCGGACGTATAGTAGAAATATTTGGTGCAGAAAGTGCAGGTAAAAGCACCCTTGCTCTATCTTGTTTAGCTCAAGCGCAAAAAAACGGTGGCCAAGCGGCTTACATCGATGTTGAACATGCAATGGATCCAAGTTACGCACAAAAAATAGGAGTTAACAATAAAGAGCTTTTAATATCCCAACCAAATTCCGCCGAAGAAGCGTTAGAAATAACAGACCATCTTGTTGCTTCAGGGGCTTTAGACATAATAGTAATCGACTCAGTTGCAGCACTTGTGCCAAGAGCTGAATTAGAAGGTGAAATGGGAGATTATCATATAGGGGCACAAGCTAGACTTATGTCACAGGCTTTAAGAAAATTGACTGCTACGGTACATAAAACAAATACAACATGTGTTTTTATAAACCAGCTAAGAGAAAAAGTTGGAGTGATTTTTGGTTCTCCAGAAGTTACCCCAGGGGGCAGAGCTCTTAAATTTTATAGTTCTGTAAGAATAGATCTCAGAAGATCTGAGTCAATAAAAATAGGAGAAGAATTAATAGGTAATAAGGTTAGGGCCAGAGTAGTTAAAAATAAAGTTGCTCCACCATTTAAAAAGGCTGAAATAGAAATTTTATACAATGAAGGTATTTCAAAAGAAGCTGAACTAATAGACATAGGAGTTGTAAAAAACATAATAGAAAAAAGTGGTTCTTTTTACTCCTTTGAAGGTGAAAGACTTGGGCAAGGTAGAGAATCTGTTCGAAAATTCTTGAAAAACAATGAAAAAATCACAAACAAAATAGAAAATCTAATTCTTAATCCTATAGAAGAAATTCAGATTGACGAAGAAGCATCTTAGATAGCGAATCTAAAAACTTATTTCTTCTAATATGAATTTAATTGTAAAATTATAGTGTGGAAGTTTTAATTATCATAATCGTTTTAGCTTTATTTGGAAGTGCGTTCATAAGTGCTTCTGAGGCATCTATTATAGCTGTAAATAGAGTTAGAATAAGAAATTTATCGAATCAAGGAAATAAAAAAGCTGAAGCAATAGAAAAAACCCTTGAAGAAAATGAAAAATTTTTTGGGACACTTTTGTTGTTCGGAAATTTATTAAATGTTCTTATAGCTACTTTAGTAGGAACATTAATTATAAATTTATTCGGAAGAGGGGGTTTTACTAGTGTTATCATTGCTACAGCTATTTCTACAATAATAGTAGTTACTTTTGGAGAATTGACACCAAAATCTATTTCAATAAGAATCGCTGAAAAGTGGTCTCTTTCAGTTATAAATATAATAAGAGGATTGATGCTCATATCTGGCCCTGCAGTGTGGGCTTTTGCCATGGTTCCAAAAGTGATTACAAAAACTTTTCTAAAATCTACAATAGAAGAAAATCCATTAGTTACTACAGGCGAGCTAAGAAAATTGATAGATTTAGGAGAAGAAGAAGGGACTGTAGAATCTTCTCAAGGAGAAATGCTTGAGAATGTGTTTAGATTTGGTGAAATGCAAATAAAAGATATTATGACTCCAAGGCCAGAAATTGTTTGGGTAGATAAAAATATTTCTATAAATTCTTTCCTAAAAATATATAAAAAAACACCTCATACAAGATTTCCTGTTTGTGATGGATCGTTAGATGAAGTACTAGGAATAATAAGCGTAAAAGAGGTAATGTTGTATTTATCAACCGAAACTTCAGACACAAGTAAGCCCATAAATAATTTAATTAAAGACGCACTGTTTTCTCCAGAAATGAAATTACTAGATGAATTATTAGAAGAATTTCAAAATACCGGAAATAAAATATCTCTAGCTATTGATGAGTTTGGGGAAATATCTGGAATTTTAACTTTATCAAGATGTTTAGAAAAAATTGTAGGGGAAAGTATAGAAGAAGATGGAAATAATATAAATAAAATACTAAAAACAGGAAATGATCTTTACTTAGTTGATGCAAGCGTTTCAATAAATGAAATTAATGATGAAATGAAAATAGACATTCCTGAAGGAAGATACGAAACACTAGCAGGTTTTATCATAGACAGGCTGCAAACAATTCCAGAAAAAAACACAAGGACTAATTATAAAGGTTTAAGATTTACCATTGTAGAAACTAAAAAAAACAAAATCTCAAAAATACAAATAAGAGTTCCAGCTGCTACAACAAAAAAAAATGTTGAAAATCAATGATATATACCAAAATTTAATATCTGAATTACCTAATAAAATTTTAGAAGGTAAGTCAAAAGTTATTGTAGGGTTTTCTGGTGGGCCTGATTCAAGGTTGCTCTTAGATTTTTTAATTGCCTCAATAACGAACCCCCATGAAAATATTGTCTCCACTCATATAAATTATAAATTAAGAGGAAAAGAATCTGATAATGATGAAAAATTGGTTACAAATATTTGCAAAAAAGAAAACATCAAATTAGAAAAATTCATTTGTCCTATAAGTAATAAATCAAAAAGTATCCAAGAAAAAGCAAGAGAAATAAGATTAAAAATTTTCAATGACTTATCTTTGAAATATAAAACGAATATAATTTTTTTAGGTCATAATTTTAATGATAATGCCGAAACTATACTATTGAATATTATTAGAGGTAGTGGATTAAAAGGTTTAGAAGGAATAAATCACCAAAAAAAAATCTATTATGAAAATAACTTATTATCAATTTATAGGCCTCTTCTAAAATTAAATAAATCTTTTATTTATGATCTCTGTAAAAATTTAAAACTTGAATTTGTAATTGATTCATCAAATAAAAAAAACAGTTATTCAAGAAATCTATTAAGAAATAAAATAATTCCAGATATAGAAAAAATAAATCCTAAATTTTTAGAATCTGTCCATTCTCTTTCAAAAGTGGCAAAAAAAAGGAACAATAAAAAAAAAATAAAATTTGGTAAATATAAAAATTTTGCAATTAATACAGGCATAGAAATTTTATCCAAAGAATATGAAAAATATAAATCAAATAGTTTCTTAAATAGAAATCATTACCAAATGTTTGAAAGTATACTTTTAGAAAAATCTTTTTCTGAAAACCTCCCTGAAAATATTAAATTATTCAGAAAAGGAGATGATTTAATTTTTGAAGACTTATCAGAAAATAAAAAACAAATTAAATTAAATAAAAAAATTTTAATTCCAGGCAAAACAACATTGATAGAAGATTTTCAAATAATAACTCGACTAGTAAACATACCAAAAAATATCAAACAAAAAAATAAAAACTTAATTTATATAAATGAAAAATATCATGATCAAAATTTGTTTATAAGAATTAGAAACCAAGGAGATAAAATAAACTCAATTCTTAACACTTATACTAGAGTGAAAAAAATATTATCTAATAATAAAAACCTTGAAGATAAAAAAAATGCTTTTATTTTAGAGTCAAAAGGTGAAATATTATGGATTGTAGGAATTAGGCAATCAATTAGTTCTTACGTCGAAAAAAATAATGAAAAAGCTTTAGAAATAAAATTCTTAAAAAATCCTGTTTAATCTTGATGAGATTTTCATTCCAGGCATTCTTCCTCTTCTAGCTATAGGCTTTCCTTCTATTTCTTTAATGTCAGCCCTAAAATTTATTTTAGAACCTCTAGCGATGTAATTATCTATAGCAAACCCGGCTACAGTAGATTCATTATCAACAAATTTTTTAATATCTTCAGGCGTCATATCTCCACTAACATAGATATCGCATCCCATAATTTGTTCTGCTTCTAACTTTTTATTTATTTCATCAACTAAATTAGGAGTAATTCCCCCTCTTTCAATTGGAGTTTCAATTCTAATTCCTCTTAAAGTTTCTTTCATTGCTTTTCCAACTTGAATTGCTTCCTCGGCTTCATCCTTAAATGTATCAATCAATACAACCCGTGGAACATTTTTTTCCATATGTCTATCAAAAGCCAACGCCGCTCGAACAGTTTCACCCATTATCAACACAAGTGAATGTGGCATGGTTCCTGATGGTGTAGTTTGGGTTAATTTCCCTCCTATTAGAGAGCTTACAGCTGAACAACCACCAACATATGCAGAATAATCAACTTGTCCGGCAACTGATGGGTGAACAGATCTTGATGCAAAACTTACAACTGGAATTCCTGATGCAGCTATCACACAATTATGTGCGGCAGTAGCCCAAGAAGAACAAGAAGTAAGAGTCCCTAGTAAAGATGTTTCGTATAATCCAAAGCTTGCAAATCTTGCTTTTATTCTAAGCACTACTTCATTTTCTGAAATCTCGTTCCCTTCTTGAAGAGTCCATAATTCTCTATCAGCTTCAGGTAAAACATTGTCTAGTAAATCAATGATTTGATTTATTCCACATACAATACCTGAATTGGTAGATTCTATCTCATAAGTAACAAAAGGATTCAATCCTTCATTTCTAAGTATATTTAAAGTTCTGTGCAAATAGACTTCTGAAGTTTCACCAACAATTATAGATCTATCAACTTGTTGTTTTTGATTATTTGCCATTTTTTAAATCAATTTTCCCAAATAATTTCATTCTTAATTTAGTTAATCCTACTATATCCTCAATTGCAGTGCTAATTATATTGACACTTGTATTAGGATCATCTGTCCATTTTACTGGTATTTGATCAATTTTTAAATTAAATTTTCTAGCTATAATGATTAATTCTGTGTCAAAAAACCATCGATTATTTTCTACTAAGTCTAAAATATTTAATATTTTTTTTCTTGAAAAAGCTTTAAAACCACATTGCATATCGTTAATTCGGCTTAGAGGGAAAAAGAATTTAATTAATAAATTATATCCTCTAGAAGTGATTTCTCTTATTTTTTTTCTTCCTATCACTTTTGATTTCTTAGATAATCTAGAACCAATGGAAATATCAAACCCATTCTTTGAAATAGACTCAACGAGAGGAATAAAATGGGATAAATCAGTTGATAAGTCAATGTCCATGTATGCAACAATGTCAGCTTTAGAATTTCTAATCGATTGTTTTATAGCTCTGCCCCTACCTTTTTCAGGTATAAACAGATAATTATCAATTAATTTTTTTGATAACAAATCATTGCATATATTAGATGTGTTGTCTGTCGATCCATTATCTGCAATAGTTATAAAAATATTTTGTTTAACTTGATTATCAAAAAATTCATTAAATTTCAATATTTGTTCATTTAATGTTTCTGATTCGTTATATATTGGGAAAATTACCTCAATGTTCATAAATTATTAGTGTGAAAAATGCCTCTGGTTAGTAAAAATCATTTTTATTTTAAATTCATTGGCTTTATCTATTACTTCTTTATCTCGAATTGAACCACCAGGCTGAATTATATTTTTTATTTTATAATTTTCTGCTAATTCTATGCTGTCTGGAAAAGGGAAAAATGCGTCTGATGCCAATATTGAGTTTTCTGTTATAAATTCTTTTGCTCTCTTCGCAGCTAAATTAACACTATTTATTCGGTTTGGTTGACCCGATCCGATTCCAATTATTGATTTACCTTCAGAAATCACGATAGCGTTCGATTTTATAAATCTTGTTGAATTCCATGCAAATTGTAAATTTTCTATTTCTTCTTTTGTAGGTTTGATATTAGTAACAAAATCCCAATTTGATGTGTCTTTAATAACATTATCTTTTTCTTGAAATAATAAGCCTCCATTAATTGTTCGGTATTCAAAATTTTGTTGATCAAATTTAGAGGTAACTAAACGAATATTTTTTTTTGAAGTTAAAATCTTAAATGCTTCTTCTGAAAAACTTGGGGCTATAATGACATCAAAAAAAGTTTTAGAAATTTCAGTAGCAGTTTCAGGTTCAACTTCGGAATTTAATCCTATAATTCCTCCAAATGCTGACACTGGATCTCCCCTAAGAGCCAGTTTGAAAGCAGTAATTTGATCAATTTGATAAGAAAGTCCGCATGAATTTGTGTGTTTTACGATACTAACGCATTTTTCAGGAAAAGAGTTTGCTGCATAAAATGCTGCATCAGCATCCAAAAAGTTCAAATAAGACATTTCTTTACCATGCAGTAATTTTAAATTTGCAACTCCTTGATTATTATTTGAATACACTCCTCCTTTTTGATGTGGATTTTCTCCGTATCTCAAGTCATATACTTTTGATAAGTTCAATTCAATATTTTCAGGAATTAAAGAAATATTTTTATTATTTAAAAATTTAAATATTTTATTATCATACTCTGCGGTGATTTTAAAAATTTTTGTGGCTAAAGTTTTTCTTGTATCTAAATCAACTTTATTATTTATTAATTTTTCTGAAATTTCAGAATAGTCTTTTGAATCATATAGAACAATCATTCGTTTATAATTTTTGGCAGCAGCTCTTAACATTGAAGGGCCTCCAATATCTATATTTTCAATGATTTCTTCATAAGAAGAATTAGGGTCATTTGAAATTTTTTCAAAAGGGTATAAATTATTTACAACAATATCGAAGAGTTCTAATTCTAATTTTTTTATATCTGATAAATGGCTTGGATTTTCAGGGTCAGCTAGAATTCCTGCATGAATATTTGGATGCAAAGTTTTTACGCGCCCCTCTAGGATTTCTTCATGTTTTGTGATTTCAAAAATTGAATGAACTTTAAATCCCATGTTTTTTATATGTTCTAAAGTGCCTCCGGTTGAATATATATCACAGTTAATCAACTCAAGTGATTTACATAGTTCTTCAAGACCTGTTTTGTCATAAACGCTTATTAGTGCTTTCATAAAATCCTATCTATAACAATTGAACACTATCTTCATTTTTGTTTTTTCGTTGAATCTCTCCTAAAATCCAAGAATTCTGACATTCATTTAATATTTTTTGTTTATTTGATGGGTCAACAATTAAAACTAGTCCAACACCCATATTAAATACATCAAACATTTCATTTTCAGATATATTCCCTTCAGACTTAATGTAATTAAAAAGAGGAGGAATTTCCCATGAGTTTTTATTTATCTTTGCAACTAAATTATCATTAAATACTCTTGGTAGGTTTTTTTTCAATCCTCCTCCTGTAATGTGTGAAATTCCCGAAACTAAACTCAAAACAGGATCAATTGTTGTTAGATATTCCCTATGAGGTTCAGCTAAAAGTTCTCCTAAATTTTTATGTTCTCCATGTATTTTTTTCGATAAAACTGAAATGTTATCATCTGAATTAAAAATTGATCTTATTAAAGAAAATCCGTTAGTATGAAGACCGCTTGAAGGTAATCCTACAAGGATGTCTCCTTCTTTGGCATTAGATTTCAAAATTAGATTATTCTTATCAACAGATCCTACCATAAAACCAACTACGTCATAATCTCCTTCATTGTAAACACCTGGCAATGTGGCTGTTTCTCCTCCTATCACTGCACAATTCACTTTAGAACAAGCCTCGGAAATCCCTTCAATTACATCTAAAACAACTTTTTCATCTAATTCTGCAAATGCTAAATAGTCTAAGAAAAATAAAGGTCGGGCTCCCTGAGGAATCAAGTCATTTATACAATGATTTACAATATCAATTCCCAAATTTTTGTGCAGGCCTATTTTTGCTGAAATTTTAACTTTTGTTCCTACTGAATCTGTCGTTGATACTAAAACTGAATTATTATTCAAAGTTTTTGTTGAAAATAACCCCCCAAATCCATCTGAGTTATTAAGAACATTATCATTATGGGTGCTCAAAACTGTATCTATTAGTTTTTCTTTTATAAGATCAGATTTTTCTAAATCTACACCAGATTTTTTATAATTATTTGTCATAGAATTTATTTTTGTTTAATTTTTTCTAAATGGAATTTATCAAAATCTAATTGCACTGGCATAGGATAATTTCCTGTAAAACAAGCGTTGCAATAGTTGTTTTTTTTGGCATTTACAGATTTTTGAAGAGAATCTATACTTAAAAAACCTAAACTATCAGCCCCTATAATTTTTCTAATTTCTTCAATATTAAATTTATTTGCTATAAGTTCTGAAGTAGTAGCCATATCAACTCCAAAGAAACATGGAGAAGTTATAGGGGGGGAAGAAACTCTCATATGAATTTCTTTAGCTCCTGCATTTTTTATCATTTCAATAACTCTTGATGTAGTTGTTCCTCTGACAATAGAATCATCAATCAAAATAATTCTTTGATCTTTTACAATACGATTTAAAACATTAAATTTTGTTTTAACTCCCAATTCTCTTAATTTTTGATTAGGTGAAATAAATGTACGTCCTACATATCGATTTCTAATCAAACCTTCAGTATAAGGTATTTTACTTTCATTAGAATATCCAATCGCTGCTGGTATAGCTGAATCAGGAACTCCTATAACTATATCTGCATCAACAGGGTGTTCTTTTGCTAAGCTTTTCCCCATTTTTAATCTTGATTCATATGTAAGTTGGCCATCTATAACTGAATCCGGTCTTGAAAAATATATTTGTTCAAAAATACACATTTTATGTTCTTTTGACCTTGAGCTATACATAGAAGAATTAATACCTTCTTTGTTTATAACTATAGTTTCTCCATTATCAATCTCTCTTACAAAATCTGCTCCTATATGAGCCAAAGCAGCTGATTCAGAAGATAAAATCCAAGAATCTCCTTTTTTACCAAGGCACAAAGGTCTTATTCCTAAGGGATCTCTTACACCTATCAGTTCATCTTTAGTCATAATTAATAGAGAAAATGCACCTTTTATGTATCTCATGCAATAATTAGATCTTTCAAACCAATTTTTCCCTACTGAATTAGCGTACATGTAAGCTATTACTTCAGAATCCGAAGCCGTTTTATATTCAATGCCATATTCGGATAAATATTTATCTTTTAATTCTTCAGTATTTATTATGTTACCATTGTGCCCAAGAGCAATTTCACCATTAATTCCATTGACAATTAGAGGCTGTGCATTCTTTTTAGAATGGCTACCTGTTGTTGAATAGCGGGTATGCCCAATACCTATATCACCTTCTAATTTATTAACGTCAAAATCATTAAATACATTCGCAATCAAGCCGGTATCAGTTTTATTAAATAATTTTTCGTGATTTGATGTTGCAATTCCTGCACTTTCTTGTCCTCGATGTTGAAGTGCAAAAAGACCTAGATATATGGATTCTGCTACAGTTTCATTAGGATTATATATCCCAAAAACTCCACATTCTTCATTTAATGATTCGATAGCCATAAATAATAATATTTTATTTGAAGAGTTACCACTATTACAATGGTGACATTTTCATTCAAAATTATAAAGTAGATAAATACTAAGTTTTGATTAATTTGAAATAATTATAAAATCTATATCACTGAACAAATTGATTTATGAATAAATTTATTTTATCTGCTAGGCCTAAACAAATATTAAAAAATTGTGTTGTTTTTGTCCCTTTGATTTTTACTTTAGATCAATGGGTTCAAAACGAATCAAGTAATGTGATTATTAACAATATTTTATGTTTTCTCGCATTTTCCTGTAGTTCTATAATTGGTTATCAAATAAATGACTGGATCGACAAAAAATATGACAAAGATCATCCTATTAAAAAGTCTAGACCTATAGCAAATAATAAAATAAATATAAAAGAACTTTATGTGTTTGTTTCAATTGTATTTGCCGTAGGCTTGGTCTGTGCATCTTTAGTAAACTTTTATGTAACGGTATTATTTATTTTTTATATAATTTTTGGTTTTTTTTATACTGTTAAATTAAAAAACCTTGTTCTAATTGATTCCATTTCTATAACAATTTTCTATATTATAAGAATGGTTGCAGGAGCATATTCCATAACTTTAAATATTTCTATTTGGTTATACATTTTAACTTTTTTTGCTTCTTTATTATTAATTTTCATAAAAAGAACTAGTGAAACAAATAAGGGTACTTTTCGGAACAAAAAGATTGTGGTTTTTTATAGAGGTCTTTCAAATTTCAAAATAAGAATATTTTTATTATTTATAAATATATTGGCTTATTCTATTTATGCCATAACTGAAATAGTTTCTAATCAAAGAAACTTTAGTTTTATACTAACTATCTTATTTTTTAGTACAGGTATTGTTAGATATTTTTTAGTTACTAAAGAAAATAATAAGGGAGAGTCGCCTGAATTGATTGTAATTAGCGATTATATGATTCAAATATCAGTTGCAATGTACTTAACAACTATTTTTTTCTCAGAGCTTTATTAAAAACATTAGAATTAATGCTCTCTAAACCTATATATTGAGTACTTTTTGCTGCAATTTCGTTAGCTAGCTCTCCAGATAAAAACAAATTACCTGAGGAATATAATTCAAATGAAAAAACAGTTGAAAAAATATCTCCTGCACCGACAGTATTAACTGATTTAACTTTTACTGGTTGAATATCTAAAGTTTTTTCATTCATATAAATAGTAGCCCCTTTTTTACCTTTAGTTATCACCAAAACCTTAGATAATTTTCTAAGTTTTTTAACAGATATATTGCAATTTGATATTTCTTCATCAGAAAAAAAAAGAATATCAAAATAAGGAAATTTTTCTATGTCAGAAAAGTTAAATATTATTTCTTTGTCAATTATTTTTCTGATCCATCCTTGCGGCATACCTACAAAAAAAGATGTTTTATATTTATTCATTAATTTTTTAGTCTCTGCAATAGAAAATTCATCTAAGACTGGTGCAATATATATTAATTGTGGAGGATTTTTTAAATCAATTTCTTCAGAATAGATTTTTTGGTTATTTGAAATTGCTTCCATTTTTCTATTTTCCGAATTAAAAACAAAATCAAATTTATTTGTAAAACTTGATTCAAAATTCATCAAGTTATCGTTTTGTATAAAACTTTCATATAAAAAGTCTTTCCCAAAACTAGTAACTATATTGATGTTTTTTTGTCCTAGTTGGGATAGAGATTTAGAAATGTAAGTAACTGGTCCTCCTGGGCCAAAATATTTACTATCAATAGAATCAATAGTAGGGCTTCCAATTACTAAAATATCAATCATCTAGTCATTTGCAGGATTAATAACTACCTTTCTTTGTAATCCTTCTCCCCTGCTTTGAGTGATAACATCTTCCAAGTCTGCTAGAGCCATATGAACTATTCTTCTGTCAGCAGCAGACATTGGTTCTAAAGTAATTCTTTTACCGGTTTCAGATACTTTTTTAGCTGTTTTTTTTGCAATATCTTCTAATTTTTCTTTTCTTCTTAATCTATAATCTTCTACATCTATCATAATGTTAGCTCTTTTGTCCAAAGTTTTACTTGCCATTAATCTAACTAAATATTCTAAGGATGATAGAGTTTCCCCTCTTCTGCCTATCAATAAACCAGAATCTTTTCCTTCTAATTCAAAAACTATAGAACCTTCTTCCATTTGATCTCTTACGTAAACATCGGCTTCTAAGCCAGTAGAATTAATTAAATTATTTAATATTTTACCTACAGTTTCCTCAATTTCAGGATCTTTTTCATTTGAAAGAGATATATTTTTATCAGTTTTAGAATCTTTTTCAACCTTAGAATCTTTTTTTACCTTAGAATCTTTTTTTACCTTAGAATCTTTTTCAACTCTAGAGCCTTTTTTAGAAGATATTGTCTTCTTAGGTCTGGTTTCTCTTTTAGGTTTACTCGCAGTTCTTTTAGGTTTTTCTGTTTCAGTAGATTTAGGTTCCCCTAAAACATATACCTCAATTTCCGCTGGATGCCCTCCTAGACCCAAAATACCAGTCCTACCAGTATCAAGTATCTTTATCTCAAGATTTTCTAGATCTTCGTTTAGAGTTTTTAGAGCTTCTTCTGTTGCTTCTTCTACTGTTCTCCCTTTGAATATCTTGGGGTTCATCAGTTTCCTCCTTATTATTGTTTTTTGTTTTTAATTTATTGTTATCATTATTTTTTTGAGCGCTTAATTTTTCTAAATATATATTTCTAGAATCTTCTGTTCCAAAGTAAAGTTTTCCAAAAAGCATTATTGGTTGCTTTCCTCCAACAAAATACTGTATAAAAATGCCTATAATATTTGAAAAAAGTATGTAAACAGCTAGACCTGCGGGAAATTGCCACGTAAAAACTCCAAACATTATAGGCATCATCCAAAGCATCATTTGTTGTGTTTGCTGTTGACGTGGGTCTGTTGAAGGTGAGGTAGTAAATTTTTGTTGAATAAACATAGATAAGCCTACCACAACAGGTAAAGCAAACTGCCAAGGAGTTGGAGCATACTGGACAAAATCTACTAAATCAATTCCTAAAAATTCTGTATTATAAGGAACTTTCGAAATAGATTGGTTCCAAGAGTAAAAGTTTTTTGAAAGTTCTACAAATCCTTCTGGAGAAGATGGTGCGCTTTTAAATATTGCTCTGTACAATCCAATCCAAATTGGCATTTGAATAATTAAAGGCCCTAAACATCCTATAGGATTTACTCCACCTTCACGATAAAGAGCCATAGTTTCTTGTTGCATTTTCTGTTTTGCCTGAGGGGTTTTGCTTTTATATTTATTTTGAATGGCTTGCAATTGAGGTTGTAATTCTTGCATCTTTTTCATTTGTTTTGTCTGACGTATAGTAAGAGGAATCAAAACAAACCGAATAATGATGGTGAACGAAATTATTGAAAGGCCTAAATTATCACCTAAAAGATCATATAGTATAGATAAACTATTGATCATAGGTTTCATTATTAAATTGTTCCAAAATAAGCTAAAAATATTCATTTTATATACAACTAATCACAAATTTTTCCTTCATTTAAGTCCAAGCAATAAAATAAATCTCTAGATTTTAATCTAAAAAAGAGAATTTCACCCTGTTGTGAATGAACTAATAAATTTTCTTTATTAACTAGAGGAGAACTGTATATTTTTTTGTCTGTTGGGTAATTTCCAAGACTATTAGCAAAATCGATTTCTTTATTGCTTAAAACCTCAATTCCTTTTTTTTCAGTAGGAATTAAAATATATTCCCCAGAATCATAAGAAACTAATTTTGGATCACCAACAATGGTTTTTTCTGTTTCATACTTGTTTATAAGTTTCAATGTTAAAGAATCTAGAATAATAAGATCTCCATTTACAGTAAAAACATATATCTTATTATCATTAAATACAGGCGAAGAAATCATCCAGTTATCAATTTCTGCAATAGAAGATTCTTCTAAATTATTAATATTTACTGAATAAAATTTTCCAGATACATCTGAAAAGTAAATATTATCATCATTAATCGTTACCGGGGAGTTGATTGAATAAGGGAATTTTTTAGAATTTATGGTTAAATTTTCTAAATTAATATCTTTTGTCTTATCAAAATTCGCATCTAAAACATAAATCCATCCATCAAGAGTAGATACTACAAATTTATCATCATAAAAATTAATACCTGTCCAAATTTCTCCTTCAAGAATTATTTTCCCCAAGTTTTCATAGCCTTCATCTAACAATGAAACAAAATGTATTTCAGCTTGTTTATTATTAGACACTTCTGTTTGCTTTTTTAATGTTGCATATGCAAGAATATTTTTATTAATTGCCATTTTTGAACTAATTTTAGTTAATGTGTTTATACTCCATTCCAGCTGACCTGATTGTCTGTTTATTTGAAAAACCTCTCCTTCGCATGACTTTCCTCTACATGTAAAATTTGAACTAATTACAGAACTGTTATAAAAAACTGGATCTGAATATGATGTATTTTTTGAATCTTCAGGATAGTACCATTGTGTAGTAGGGATTCCATTATTAATTTGGAATTTGTGTAATTTACCTTTACTAGTTGTGACAAAAAAAGAATCATCTTCTTCAAAATACACAATGTCAGACCAACCTCCTTCATAAGAAAAACTCATGCACGAAACAAATAAAATTAGAAGCAATGGACTAAATGTATAGATAAATTTCAACTTAAGTTTTTTCAATTGATATGACACTGGATAAAAAGTACAAGAAACAAGTCTTATAAAAGTTAAAATCAAACCTAGAAAGATGCCTTTTTCTAATACAGATCTCTTTGAATAATCAGAGCATGTTACTGCATATGAACATTGACTATTAATATACGGAGAAATAGCCAACTTATAAAAATTCAAGATTTGAATTATTGACTTTTTCAGCCAATTTACTGAATCACTTGTCATTTATTTTTACCTATAAATCAATTTTTTCTAAAAAAGATCTATATTCAGAGAAGTTTAATTTTTCAATATTTGGATTAACATTTACCAAAACCCATAATCCTTTTTTGGTAGGATCATTTTCATGTTTTTGAAAAATTTCGTAAAAGATATGCTTTAATTGCCTTCTTATTTTGTTCCTAAAAACTGCGTTGCCTGTTTTAGTACTTATTTGAAAGCCAAGTCTAAAATCATTTATTTTAGAAGGCATTGCAGTTATCGTTACAAAATTAGAATTATTTCTTTTTCCAAATTTTCTTATTTTGGAAAATTCCGATTTTTTATTTAAACTTTTTACTTCCAAAATGTAATCTATACAGTTAGTCTTTCACGACCCTTGCTTCTTCGTCTTGCCAAAACCCTTCTTCCACTAGGAGTTCTCATTCTACTTCTAAACCCGTGGACTCTTGATCTTCTTCTATTTTTTGGTTGGTAAGTTCTCTTTGGCATTTGATATAAAGTTTTCTCTGGATAATTTCTTTTTTATTTTTTACTATTATTAGTTATTTAATATTATCAAAAAAAATCATAAAATGAACTGTTTCTTTACAAAAAGATATCTTAATAGAACACATTTAAAGGGAATTTGATTTAAAATAGAAAGATACGAAATTTATCTGTGGGGGCTAAATTGACTAAAAAAACTGCTTCAGAATTGAAGAGTAACGACGAAATCGTTGAATTAGAATTAGAAGATCTTAGCGCTGCGTTCCAGCATTATGTCCAAAACTCTCCTAGGAAGTTAAATAATACAGCTCAGCAAGAAATAGGAAGACTGGTTCGCTGGATAGGACCAGAAAGAGAAATAAAAACAATAACCCCTTCTGAAATAGGTTTCTATTCAGATGAATTTGCTAAAAGAACCAGCACAGATACAGCTCCTCAAAAAGTTGCTTATATAAAAAAATTCCTAACTTTTCTAAAAATCAATGATTTATCTTCCGGTAATTTAGCTTCTCATTTAAGAATGAAAAAATCTAGTGTTGGAAAAATAACAAAAAAGCTAGAAGAAACTAGAGGAGATCAAATAAATTTAACTGAGGCTGGATACAAAGATTATGAAAAACAACTTAAAGATTATAAAACTGAAATGCCTCAATTAGCAGATGAAGTAAGAAAAGCTGCTGCTGATGGTGATATAAGGGAAAATGCTCCTTTGGATGCAGCCAGAGAAAAGATTGAAATGGTAAATTCAAAAATTTATGAAATAGAAGCAATTCTTAAAGTAGCAAATATTATTGATAGCAGCTCTCAAGGTGATCAAATTGTTATAGGATCAAAGGTTATCGTGAAAAACCATCAAAATGAAAACAACCAAGAATATCAATTAGTTGAAGCCAATGAAGCAAATCCTTTAGTCGGGAAAATTTCAAGTGTATCTCCTGTAGGAGCAGCAATACTTGGCAGAAGACAAGGTGATGAAGTAACTGTTTCAACTCCTGCTGGAGAACAGGTATATACAATAGATGCAATAAAATAAGTCTATGACTCTAGCAAGAAAAAAACCTTCTAATGATATTTATTCTTATCTAGAGAACGAATTAAAAAATAGTATACAAGGCGAAGTTAATTTTGATGATGTATACAAACAAATGTATTCAACTGATGGTTCTATTTATAAAATGACCCCTATAGGGGTAACTCTTCCAAAAAATCCTGATGATGTTTCAGCAATTATTGATATTTGTAATAAAAATAATACAGCTGTACTACCTAGAGGTGGAGGTACTAGTTTATCAGGTCAAACTGTGAATTCTGCTGTTGTAATGGACTTTTCTAAATACATGAATAATGTATTAGAAATCAATTCAGAAGAAAAATATGTGATAACTGAACCTGGAATAACTATAGATAATTTAAATCAAAAATTAAAGCATACAAATCTACACTTTACTCCTGATCCATCTACAAAATCTAGAGCGAATATTGGAGGTGCTATGGGGAATAACTCATGTGGTGCACACTCAGTTATTTATGGTAAAACAGTTGATCAAGTAAAAGAAATGGAAGTTATTTTATCTGATAGTTCAAAAGTATATTTTGAAGAAATAACTGGAAAAGTTTTAGAGGATAAAATCTCTCTAGATAGCTTAGAAGGTAAAATTTATAGGGACGTAATCGACTTATCTTCAAAATATTATGATGAAATAAATAATAAATATTCAAAAGTTAATAGGAGAGTAGGAGGCTACAATCTTGATTTAGTTCATCCAAATTCTAATAAATTAAATTTGGTAAACATTATGGTTGGATCGGAAGGGACATTAGCAGCAGTTACAAAAGCAAAATTAAATCTTGAACCTATACCAAAATATGTTGGTTTAGCTATACTCCACTTTACAGATTTAATAGAATCCATGGAAGCAACTGTAGCTACACTTGAAGAAGGCCCTGCTGCAGTAGAGCATATTGGAAAAATGATTATCACTCAAGCAAAACAATCATTAGGTTTTGCTAGAAATTTAGATTTTCTTCAAGGTGAACCAACTGATATTTTAGTAGTCGAGATGAATGGAAAATCAGAAAATGAAGTGAAAAGTAAGATTCAAAAATTATCAGAAAAAATGAAAAGATTGAATCTTTCATACGCAATCACAACTTTATTTGATACTTCAAAAATTTCTCAGGTATGGGCAATGAGGCAAGCAGGATTAGGGCTTATGATGAATATTCCAGGAGATAAAAAACCAATTCCTTTTGTAGAAGACACTGCTGTTTCTCCTGAAAAATTACCTGAGTATGTGAAAAGGTTTGATGAAATCGTGAGGAGTAATGGCACTGAAGCTGGTTATTATGGGCATGCAGCAGAAGGCTGTCTTCATATAAGGCCAACAATAAACCTTAAAAATCAAGAAGGAATAAATAGAATGATCAAGATTTCATCTGAAATCTCAGATCTAGTAAAGGAATTTGATGGTTCTCTCAGTGGGGAACATGGAGATGGAATTGTAAGAGGAGTATGGTCTGAAAAAATGTACGGCCCTAAAATAATCTCTTCTTTTAGAGAATTAAAAGGAGCTTTTGATCCTGATTCAATAATGAATCCTGGGAAAATTTTTGACACTCCAAAAATGGGAGATAATTTAAGATACGGTACAACATATAAATTAAAATCAATTGACACAGTTTTAGACTTCAGCGAAGAAGGTGGATTTGAAGGTGCTGTTGAAAAATGCATAGGTGTAGGTGCTTGTAGAAAATTAAACGAAGGAGCTATGTGTCCTTCATATATGGCTACTAGAGAAGAGGTTCATTCCACAAGAGGAAGAGCTAATGCTTTAAGAGGTGTTTTATCCGGTGCACTAAAAGAAGATTTACTGACGAGTAAAAAAATGCTTAAAGTTTTAGACTTATGTATTGAATGTAAATCTTGTAAATCAGAATGTCCTGCGAATGTAGATATGGCAAAAATAAAATATGAATTTTTGAATAATTATTACAAAAAGCATAAAACCCCTTTGAGGTCTAAATTGGTTGGCAGTGTCCCAACCTTATACAAATTTATTGCTGGCCCTCAAGCACATATTTTCAATATAGCCAACAAGCTACCATTTACTAAAATTTTAACTGAAAAAATCATTGGAATTCATAAAAATAGGCAAATGCCTGTAATAAGTACTTACACTTTTGAATCATGGTTCAAAAAAAGAGTTTCTAATAGTTCAAAATCTAGAGGTAAAATATTATTTTTCCATGATACTCACATAAATTATATTCATCCTGAAGTTGGTAAAGCTGCGGTTAAAGTTTTGGAAGCTGCAGGATATGAAGTAGAAATCACAGACAGAAAGTGTTGCGGCCGAACTATGATTTCTAAAGGTTTTCTTGATGATGCTAAAAAAAATGTTGACTACAACACAACCCTTTTATACAAATATGTCAAAAAAGGCATAAAGATTGTTGGAGTAGAAGCAAGTTGTGTTTCTACAATGCAAGATGAGTTTCCTGATCTTGCTGAAGATAAAGAAAAAGCTAAAAAAATATCAGAAAACACTTTCACTATACAAGATGTTTTAATGCAAATTCAAAATGATGATGCTCAACAAATCAAATGGAATTCTACTAATAAAGATTTGCTTCTTTTTGTGCATTGCCACGAAAGAGCTTTAAATGGTACTAACAATTCATTAGGTTCATTAAATCTACCAAATGAATATAACGCTAAACTTATTGATGCAGGTTGTTGTGGAATGGCAGGGTCATTTGGAATGGAAAAAGAGCATTATGATATTTCTAAGAAAATGGCAGAGGATAGATTACTTCCAAGTATTAAAAACTCTAAAAAAGATCAAGAAATTATTGTTACAGGAATCTCTTGTCATGATCAAATAAATGATCTTTCTAATAAAAAACCTAAATATCTTGTTGAGGTATTAGCTGAAGCTATAGAGTCTTAATAAGTATTAGATTTTGCCAATTGACCGCACCCTGCGCTTACTTCAATTCCTTTTTCCATTCTTACAGTTGATGGAACCCCATGCGATGTCAATTTATTCTGAAAAGATCTAATTTCTTCATTATTTGAACGAGAATAATCTGATTTATTCGTAGGATTCACAGGAATCAGGTTTACATGGCACAAGAGATTTTTTAATAACAGCCCTAACTTATTTGCATGATCAATTGTATCATTTTGGTTTTTTAACAAAACATATTCAAAAAAAATCTTTCTATTTGTTTTGCTAATATATTCTTTACATGCATCAATTAGCATTTCAATAGGATATCTTTTATTTATAGGAACCGTTTCGGATCTAGTTATATTATCAGGTGCATGTATAGAAACAGCTAAATTAATTTGTATCTTTTCATCTGCTAATTTTAATATTTGAGGAACTAGACCTACAGTTGATACTGTTATATTTCTAGCTCCAAAATTTGTTCCTTGATTATCATTTAATATTCTAATTGCTTTTATTGTGTTTTCATAATTAGCTAAAGGCTCTCCCATTCCCATGAAAACAATGTTTTTTATCCCTTTGTATGATTTTTCAGGTTTATCTAAAACTTCATCAAAAAATCCTTTGTTATCAAGTTGTTTGTAATATAAAACTTGGGAGATAATTTCTCCTGAGGTTAAATGTCTAGTAAAACCTTGTTGCCCAGTAGCGCAAAAAGTACACCCTAAAGCACATCCAACTTGGCTAGATATACAAATTGTTTTTCTTGGTTTTCTATGATCATCTGAAGGATAGTTCATCAACACTGATTCTACTTTTTGGCCATCTTTCAGTGAAAACAAGCTTTTATAAGTCGATTTGTCTTTTGAAATTATATTCTGTATTTCTGTTACGCTGCCAATATAAAAAAACTTTTTTAAAAAATCAATTAAATCAGATGAAATATTCTTCATCTCATCAAATTTACATACTTCATTTTTATATAAATATCTCCAAATTTGATTTGCTCGATACTTTGGAAAAAGATTCTTCTCCAGAGTTTCAGAAATTTGCTCTTTAGTTAAATTGTAAATGTCTTCCATAGAATAAAATTATTAATAGTCTATTAACAATTATAAATTATGATGTGTTAAAATATATAAGGATAAACAAATACAGATTGTTCGCAATATGGGAAAAGAATTTATAGATTCAATAGACAAAGATAAAACTATCTTAATGACTGAGAATCTTTCTGTTTATTACGGAAAAACAAAAGCTGTTGATAAAGTCACATTTAGCATTCCTAGGAAAAAAATAGTAGCCTTGATTGGGCCTTCTGGATGTGGGAAAAGTACTCTGATACGTTGCTTCAATAGAATGAATGATTTAATACCAAGTGCCAAAATTGAAGGAGATGTTAAATATAACCAAACATCTATTTACTCAGATAAATCAGACCCCACTTACATAAGATTTAAGATAGGGATGGTTTTTCAAAAGCCAAATCCGTTCCCCAAAACTATATTTGAAAACGTTGCATTTGGACCTAGAATAAACGGATTCAAAAGCAATGAGATCAAAAACATAGTTGAATCATCTCTTCAAAAAGCTGCTCTTTGGGATGAAGTAAAAGATCGGCTTGACGATAATGGGCTGGAATTATCTGGGGGACAACAACAAAGGTTATGTATAGCAAGAGCTTTAGCTGTAAATCCAGAAATAATTTTGATGGACGAACCTGCTTCTGCTTTAGATCCAGTATCAACTTCTAAATTAGAAGACCTTATTAAAGAGTTATCACAAAATGTAACAATTGTAATAGTAACTCATAATATGCAACAGGCTACAAGAATTTGTGATTATGCTGCTGTAATGATGGCAGGACAAGAGAGAATAGGTGAATTAATAGAATATGGGACCAATGATTCAGTCTTTGGCAATCCAAAAGATAAAAGAACTGAAGATTACGTTACAGGAAGGATAGGATAATGGCTAGAGTAGAATTTGATCAAGAGCTTGAAAGATTAGAAACTGAAATTAAAATTATGGCTTCAACAGTAGAGTCCTCAATTGAAAAATCAATTAATTCTTTACTTGAGCAGAATCTGGAATTAGCCAAGGATGTTATTAAAGGCGATGACATTATAGATAAAATGTGTGCCGATTTAGAAGAATTATGTATGGGTATTTTACGAAGACAGGCCCCTTTAGCATCTGACTTAAGAGAAATAGTTTCTTGTATGTATGTAATAGAAGAACTAGAAAGAATTGGTGATTATGCTGAAGGAATAGCTGTTCTTACAATAAAGATGGGAGTAAGACCATTACCAACAGATCTAGTTATTATTCCTCAGATGAGCATAAATACTGTTGAAATTTTAAGAATGAGTACTGAAACCTTTTTAATAAAAGACCCAAAAGAAGTTAAAACTAGATTCAATAAGATAAAAAAACAAGATGATATTATTGATAATTTAAATACAGATGTTAGAGGCAAATTAATTCAGCTTATGAAAAATAAGCCTCTTGAAATAGAAAGAGCAACTTATTTATTATGGGTGGCCCATAACCTTGAGAGAATAGCTGATAGAGGTGTAAATATTGCTGAAAGGTCTATGCTTCTTGTAGGGAATTGATTTGTTTATTTGAAGGTCTGTTAAGGCATGCTGAATTAAAATTAATCAGGGTCAGTTAAGTTCTGCTTTAAACCATAAAATGGCTATAAGAATGACTTACGCCACTTTTACGCCACTTTATGTTTGGAGGCACTAGAGGAAAGTAATGAGAGGGGACCTTCCTCAAATATAAAACTTTTTGTTGTTTAATTTTTCATAGAAACCAGTTGAGATTTTTTGATTATATTTTGACTTCTAAGTTCCAATACAAATTTTTGGACTATAGTATTTTCTTGATTCAA